>Ga0265342_10000064_pt1 | contig 113079 bp, 92 predicted proteins | sample 4CB327metaG_FD_203125 | JGI IMG/M metagenome (GOLD analysis project Ga0265342, IMG submission 203125) | Rhizosphere microbial communities from Carex aquatilis grown in University of Washington, Seatle, WA, United States - 4-CB3-27 metaG | ecosystem: Host-associated > Plants > Roots >...
GCCGTGCCGTTCATCGATTGCCACCTCTCGCTGCGCGGGCGAGCGTACCCCGGCCTTGCTGGCTGGAGCGAGGGAGGACTCGGGGCCTGCGACAGGTAGCGAGCCACGCCCCTGGAAGATACAAGGGTTAGGGAGAGGGGTCCGATCCTCGAGCCTACCCGCACTGGCCGCGCTGTCTCAGCGCATGGTCCGCCAGCACCAGCGCGATCATCGCCTCGACAATCGGCACCGCCCGCGGCAACACGCACGGGTCGTGCCTGCCGCGCGCCTTGATCGTCGTGCCTTTGCCTTCCTCGTCGACCGTCTCTTGCTCGCGCAAGATCGTCGCGGTCGGCTTGAACGCCACGCGCACCAGGATCGACTCGCCGTTGGAGATGCCGCCCTGCACGCCGCCCGAGTGGTTCGTCCGCGTGCGGACCTTACCGTCGGCGCTGTAGAACGGATCATTGTGCTGGATGCCCGAGAGCTGCGTGCCGCGGAAGCCGCTGCCGAGCTCGAAGCCCTTTGCCGCTGGCAGAGACAGCATCGCCTTGGCCAGATCGGCGTCGAGCTTGTCGAACACCGGATCGCCCCACCCCGCCGGCACGCCGCGCGCCGCGGCCTCGACGACGCCGCCCAGTGAGTCGCCGGCCTTGCGCGCGCCGTCGACGAGCGCGATCATCCGCTCGGCCATCGCCGCCTCGGGGCAGCGGATGATGTTGGCCTCGACCGCCTCGCGCGTGACCGTCTCCGGGTCGACCGTCGCCTCCAGCGCCTGCACCTGCTTGACGTAGGCGACGATCTGCAGCCCGGGCGCCAGCGACTCCAACACCTTGCGCGCGATCGCGCCGGCGGCGACGCGCCCGATGGTCTCGCGCGCGCTCGCGCGACCGCCGCCCTGCCATGCGCGGATACCAAACTTCGCCTGATAGGTGTAGTCGGCGTGCGAGGGGCGGTACTTGGTCTTCATCTCTTCGTAGTCGCCGCCGCGCTGGTCTTGATTGCGCACGACCATCGCGATCGGCGTCCCCAGCGTCAGCCCGTCGTGCAGGCCCGAGAGAATCTCGACCGCGTCGGCCTCGCGCCGCTGCGTCGTGATCGCGCTCTGGCCGGGACGGCGGCGATCGAGCTCGGCCTGGATCTCCTCGACGTGGAGCGGTAACCGCGGAGGGCAGCCGTCGACGATGACGCCGACGCCCACGCCGTGGGATTCGCCGAAGGTAGTGATGCGGAAGAGCGTCCCGAAGCTGCTGCCCATGCTACTTGCCGGGCAGGATATCGATCATCCCCCGATGCACCGACTCGCCAGCGGCGGTCCAGATCCCCGCCGGGCCCGACTCGATGTGCAGCGCGAGATCGCCGGCGGCGTGGTAGCGCCAGAGCTGCACCGACCCGGCGCTGCGGTCGGGCAACGTGCCCGAAACCTCGATGGTGCTCTTGCCGGTCAGGCGCTGCAGATAAGTCGCGCCGTTGTAGAGGATCGTCTCCGGCGGCGGGATCGCCATCTCGAGGTCGCGGATCTCCTTGAAGACCATCAGTCGGTCGTCGCTGTCGTCTTTCAGCGGCTCGACCCACAGCACCGCGTCGCCATCGACCGCGCGCGCCAGTTGAAACCGCTTGCCGTTCACGTTGTAGCCGACCACGCCCTCAACCAGGTAGTCCCGGCCGAAAAAGCTGACGACATCCCGTACATGTATCTTCATGGGTCCCTGTCTCCTTGGGCCGACGTTGCCTTGACAGCCTCGTCGTCGCACGATTATACGGTTCGTCGCTGGCAGAGCCAGCACATCGGAGGAACGTTGCGGCTGGAAGTCATCAGAGTCATCGACGACGAAGGGCGGGTCACGCATCCCGAGCGTGAGCCCAAGATCGCCGGCGACGACCTGCGCAAGCTGTTCCGCACGATCCTGACCGTCCGCCTGCTCGACGAGCGCATGCTGCGCCTGCAGCGCCAGGGGCGGCTCGGGTTCTACCTGAGCTCGCTGGGCGAGGAGGCGACGCACATCGGCGCGGCTCACGCGCTGCGTCCGGGTGACTGGCTTTACCCCGCATACCGTGAAGTTGGCGCCGCGCTCTACCGCGGCTACCCGCTGCGCACGTTCATGTGCCAGCTCTTCGGCAACTCGCTCGACCCGGTCAAGGGCCGGCAGATGCCGGTGCACCACTCGATCCGCAGCCTGAACTTCGTAACGATCAGCTCGCCGGTCGCGACCCAGATCCCGCACGCGGTCGGCACGGCCTGGGCGGCGAAGCTGCAGAAAAAGGACGACGTGGCCGCGGCCTTCTTTGGCGAGGGCGGCACGTCCACGCCGATCTTCCACACCGCGCTCACGTTTGCCGGCGTCTTCAAGGCCCCGGCGATCCTGATCTGCCGCAACAACGGCTGGGCGATCTCGGTGCCGCGGTCGGTCCAGACGGTGACACCGACGTTCGCGCAGAAGGCGATCGCCTACGGCGTGCCCGGCGTGCTGGTCGACGGCAACGACATCCTGGCGATGATTCACGTCACCGCCGAGGCGGCGGCACGCGGGCGGCGAGGCGAAGGCGCGACGCTGATCGAGGCGCGCACCTACCGTCGCGGCGCGCACAGCTCGTCGGACGACCCGTCGGTCTACCGAGACCCGGCCGAGCCGAAGGAGTGGGAGCGCCGCGACCCGCTCGAGCGCTTCCGCAAATACCTGATCGCCAAGAACGAGGTCACCGCCGAGATCGAGGCCCAGATGCGGCAGGAGATCCTCGAGGAGATCACCGACGCGCTCCAGTACGCCGAGCAGCAGGCTCCGAAGCCCCCCCTGCACACCATGTTCGAGGACGTCTACTCCGACGTACCTTGGCATCTTCGGGAGCAGCAGGCGGAGCTGGAAGCGGAAATAGCGAAGCACGGCGCCAAGAGCGGCCACTGAAAGGGCGTCGCCCGTCGCAAGGCCTGCCCTCACCCCGGCCCTCTCCCGCGGCGGGCCGCGGGAGAGGGTGACTCGCTGAAGAACGTTCCGGTGCCACTCCCGAGGCCCTTCTGCAGACTTGATTTCCTCGGTGGGGTGGCGTAAGCCGAGGCACGCCGATGCCCGAAATGAACATCATCCAGGCCGTCAACGACGCCCTGAGGCTCGAGATGCGCCGCGACCCGCGCGTGGTGGTGCTGGGCGAGGACGTCGGCCGGTTCGGCGGCGTCTTTCGCGCGACCAGCGGCCTGCAGGAAGAGTTCGGGCCCGAGCGTTGCATCGACACGCCGCTGGCCGAGTCGGGGATCGTCGGCACGGCGATCGGCATGGCCCTCTACGGATTGCGCCCCGTGCCGGAGATCCAGTTCGCGGATTTCATCTATCCGGCATACGATCAAATCGTGAGTGAGCTGGCCAAGCTGCGCTACCGCTCCGGCGGCGAGTACCCCGCGCCCGTGGTGATCCGCACACCGGTCGGCGGCGGCATCCGCGGCGGCCACTACCATTCCCAATCGCCGGAAGCACTATTCATCCATGTGCCGGGGCTCAAGGTGGTCTGCCCGTCGAACCCCATCGACGCCAAGGGTCTGCTCGCGACGTGCATCCGCGGCGAGGACCCGGTGATCTTCATGGAGCCTAAGCGCGTCTACCGCGCGTCGCGCGGCAACGTGCCCGAGGGCGAGTACACGATCCCGCTCGGCGAAGCCAAGATCGTGCGCCAATCCGAGGACGGCGCTCGTCAGGTCACGGTGCTCTGCTGGGGCGCGATGGTGCACACCGCGCTCGAGGCCGCCGAGCAGGGCGCGGCGCAGGGCTACGACCTCGAAGTGATCGACCTGCGCACGCTGCTGCCATTCGACATCGACGCGATCCTGACCTCAGTGCGCAAGACCGGCCGGGTCGTGGTCGTGCACGAGGCGCCGCGCACCTGCGGCTTCGGCGCCGAGCTTGCGGCGACGATCCAGGAAAAGGCGATCCTGAGCCTGGAGGCGCCGATCCTGCGCGTGACCGGCTTCGACACACCGTTCCCCTACACGCTCGAGCACGAGTATCTCCCCGACGCGAACCGGATCCTCGACGCCGTCGAGCGCGTGGTCAGCTTCTAGACGCTGCCGACACAGGAAGAGCGCCGCATGACCTACGAGTTCAAACTGCCCGACATCGGTGAGGGAGTCGTCGAGGGCGAGGTCGTCCGCTGGCTGGTCAAGGAAGGCGATCCGCTGCGCGAGGACCAGCCGATGGTCGAGATCATGACCGACAAAGCGACGGTCGAGATCCCGGCGCCGCGCGCCGGCCGCGTCGCCAAGCGCATGTACGCCGAAGGCCAGCTCTGCCCGGTCGGCAAGGTGCTAATCACCATCGACACCGACGGCGCGCCCACGACGGCGACGGCTGTACCCGCGAAGCGGACGCCGACGACGACGAGCACGACCGAGGCCCTCGCGGCCGACACCGCGACGCACGTGAGCGCCCCCGCGGGTGCGGAGCCCGTAGCGGGCAAATCGAACGGCACCCGGACCGCGAGCCTGCTGGCGACGCCGGCCACGCGCAAGCTCGCACGCGACATCGGCGTCGACATCCGCGAGGTCGCCGGGACCGGCCCGGCCGGGCGCATCACCTCCGACGACGTACGCGAGCATCACGCCGGCGCCGGCGGCGCAGCAACGACCGCGGCCCGCGGCGGTGCACGGCCTGCCGTCGCCGTCTTGCACACGCCCGCGCGCGAGACGGCCGACGTCCGCGTCCCCTTCCGCGGCGTGCGCAAGAAGATCGCCGAGAACCTGGTCCGCTCGAAGCACACCGCCGCGCACTACACGTATGTCGAAGAGGTCGACTGCACCGACCTCGTGACCCTGCGCCGGCGCGCCAACGAACGTCTCGGCGAGCGCGGCGTGAAGCTGTCCTACCTCCCGTTCGTCATCAAGGCGACGGTCGGGGCGCTGCAAAAGTTTCCGCAGCTCAACGCCACGCTCGACGAGGCAGCGGGCGAGATCGTGCAGCGGCGCAGCTACCACATCGGCCTCGCGACCGCGACCGAGGCCGGCCTGATCGTGCCGGTGGTGCGCGACGCCGATCGCCGCTCGCTGGTAGAACTGGCGCAGGAGATCGACCGCCTGGCCGAGGCGACGCGCACCGGGCGCGCCACGCGCGACGAGCTGGTCGGCTCGACCTTCACCATCACCAGCCCAGGCGCGCTCGGCGGCGTGCTGGCGACGCCGATCATCAACTTCCCCGAAGTGGCGATCCTGGGCGTGCACAAGATCGCCAAGCGCCCCGCGGTCGCGCCGTCGGGAACCGAGGTCGTGATTCGCGATCTCATGAACCTGTCGATCTCCGTCGACCACCGTGTGGTCGACGGCCTCGACGCCGCCCGGTTCGTCGCCGAGATCAAGGCGGCGCTGGAAACCCCGGGCCTCATGTTCCTCGAGTCGGTGTAACCATGGCCGCGTCGAAGTCCCGCCCACCGCAGATACCCCGAGGGGAGGCGCCGCCGCCCGCGCCGCCGGCCAAGATCCGCGCCGGCATGGGCGACGTCGAATCCGACTTCGTCGAGGTCTGGAGCGACGAGGACGAGGCGCGGGCGACCGGCCTCCTGTCGATCCTGCGCGAGGACGGCACCGCCGACGCCAAGGCCGTGCCCGCGCTCGACGCGGCGGCGCTGCGCGAGATCTACCGCGGCATGGTGCGCATCCGCATCGTCGACGAGCGCCTGATGGCGCTGCAGCGGCAGGGGCGCATCGGCTTTTACGCCGAGGCGCGCGGCCAGGAGGCGGCGGTGATCGGCGCGGTCGCGGCGCTGGCGTCCGACGACTTCGTGGTGCCGGCGCACCGCGAGCTGGGTGCGGTGCTCTATCGCGGGTTGCCGCTGCGCAGCTTCATCGCGCAGCTGTTCGGCAACGCCAACGACATCGCGCGCGGCCGGCAGATGCCGGTGCATCCGGGTGCGCCGCGGTCGCTCAACTACCTGCCGCCGTCGTCGTGCGTGGCCACGCAGCTGCCGCAGGCCACCGGCATCGCCTGGGCGGCGAAGATCCTCAAGAAAAGGACCGTCGTGCTCGGCTACCTGGGCGAGGGCGGAACCAGCGCCGAGGACTTCCACGCGGGCGTGAACTTCGCGGCGGTCTATCACACGCCGGTGGTCTTCCTGTGCCAGAACAACCAGTGGGCGATCTCGACGCCGGCGGCCGCGCAGAGCGCTTCGAAGACCTTCGCGATCAAGGCGCTGGCCTACGGAATGCCCGGCGTCCGCGTCGACGGCAACGACATCTTCGCGGTCTACGCCGCCACCAAGACCGCAGTCGACCGCGCGCGCGCCGGGGGCGGCCCGACGCTGATCGAAGCGGTGACCTATCGCCTGGGCGCGCACAGCACGTCCGACGACCCCACGCGCTACCGCGCCGACCAGACCGAGGAGTGGACGCGCAAGGATCCGATCACGCGCTTCCGCACCTGGCTGCTCGCCTCGGGAACCCTGGACCAGGCTGCCGACGCCGCGCTCCGCGCCGCGATCGAAGAGGAGCTGCGCGAGGCCATCGACGCCGAGGAGAAGGTGGGCCCGCCGCCGATCGAAAGCCTGATCGAAGACGTGTTTGCCGAACCGACCGCCGCGCTGCGCGAGCAGCTGGCCGACCTGCTGCGCATCCGCGCCAAGCGGTAGTGCCCCGTCGGGCCTTGCGGTATAAAGCGAGGCTCAACGCGAAAGGGGTCGAAATGACGGACAAGACGCGCGGCATCCTTCACGTCCTCGGAGTCGCCTCATGCCTTTTGGCCGTCTCGGCGACCGCAGTCGGTTGCGGCGGTGATGGCAACGACCTGCAACAGTTCGTCGGCACCTGGACGTACACTGATTCGCAGGCGACGCTGTCCTGCACGGGCAACCCCGACGTGCCATTGACTCTGGGGAGCACCAAGGAGTGGGGCGCCGGGGTGTCGTCCGATCTCGTCGACCTCAGCACTGAGTTCTTCGATCTGGGGACGAAGTGCCTATACGCGTACGACGTCAAGAACAAGGTCGCGACCATCCAGCCCAGCCAGACGTGCAACTTTAGCGACGGCGCCGGCGGATCGGTCGAGGAGGATCCGAGCTCCTGGACGTTCACGCTGACCAGCGCGACCACCGCTGACGAGACCTTCACGACGACGATCGCGACAGATTGTACCTGGACCGGTCAGGCGACCTTGAAGAAGGTCTCGTCATCTAACTAGCAACGAAGACAGGAACCGTTCGATGGCTCAGGAAGCGATTCGCGTCGAGGCGTTGGTTATTGGTAGTGGACCGGGCGGCTACGTGGCCGGTATCCGGCTCGGCCAGCTCAAGAAAAAAGCCATGGTGGTCGAGCGCGACAAGCCGGGCGGGATCTGCCTGAACGTCGGCTGCATCCCGTCGAAGGCGCTCATCAACGCGTCGAAGTATTACGACAAGTTCCGCCACGGCGCCGACATCGGCATCCTGGCCGACAACATCCGCCTCGACATGGCCAAGCTGCAGTCGTGGAAGGGCGAGGTCGTGAGCAAGCTGACCGGCGGCGTACGCACGCTGCTGAAAGCCAACGGCTGCGACTATCGCACGGGCACCGCGCGGCTGACGTCGCGCAACACCGTCGAGCTGCAGCAACAGGACGGCCCCATCACCATCCAGGCCGATAACATCGTGCTCGCCACCGGCTCGCGGCCGATCGAGATCCCCGGGTTCAAGTTCGACGGGAAATTCATCGTCGACTCGACCGGCGCGCTCGACTTCGCGCAGGTGCCAGAGCGCTTTCTCGTCATCGGCGGCGGCTACATCGGCATCGAGATCGGCACCCTCTACGCCAAGCTCGGCGCCAAGGTCACCGTGGTCGAGGCGCTGCCGGCGATCCTGCCCGGCACCGACCCGGAGCTGGGGCAGGTCGTGGCGCGCAAGCTCAAGAAGCTGGGCGTCGAGGTGATGACCGGCGCCAAGGCCAAGTCCTGGACCGAGAGAGCTGGCAAGGCGGCGGTCACGCTCGACATCGGCGGGCAAGACGCGACGGTCGAGGTCGACAAGGTGCTGGTCTCCGTCGGCCGCCGTCCGAACTCCGAGAACCTGGGATTGGAAGAGGTCGGCGTGAAGATCGAGCGCGGCTTTGTTCCGACCGATCGGCGCATGCGCACCAACGTCCCCGGCATCTACGCAATCGGCGACCTCGTGGGTCAGCCGATGCTGGCGCACAAGGCGTCGCGCGAGGCCGAGGTCGTCGCCGAGGTCATCGCCGGCCACAAATCGGAGATGGACGTGCGCACGATCCCGTCGGTGATCTTCAGCGACCCGGAGATCGCGTCGGCCGGCATCACCGCCGACGAGGCCGAGAAGAAGGGCCACAAGATCAAGATCGGCAAGTTCCCCTTCGTGGCGCTCGGGCGAGCGATCGCCAACGCCGACACCGATGGCTTCGTGAAGGTGGTCATCGACGCCGACAGCAAGGAAGTGCTTGGCATCCATGTGGTCGGTAACGGCGCGTCGGACATCATCGCCGAAGCGGCGCTCGCCATCGAGATGGGCGCCCTGGCCGACGACATCAGCCTGACGATCCACGCGCACCCGACGCTGCCGGAGGCGATCATGGAGGCCGCCAAGGCGTCGCTCGGCGAGGCGATCCACATCCAGAACCGTTAGGTCAAGCCGCCCGCCGAACTTCATCGGCTATGCTTCCGCACATGCCCGCCTCGGTGCCCGCGCGCGTCGTCGACCTCGGAAACCGCGAGTACGGCGAGGTCTGGGCGCTGCAGCGGGAGATGGTGGCGGCGCGACAGCGCGACGAGATCCCCGATACGCTGATCCTCGTCGAGCACCCGAACGTGATCACGCTCGGACGCGGCACGCATCGCGAGAACGTGCTCGCGCCCGGTGACATCCCGATCTTCGAGATCGAGCGCGGCGGCGACGTCACCTACCACGGGCCCGGCCAGCTGGTTGGCTACCCGATCTTCCTGCTGCGCGAGCCCGAACGCGATCTGCGCGTCTACCTGCGCAACCTGGAAGAGGCACTGATCCAGACCGCCGTGACGTTTGGCCTGCCCGCGGGCCGCCGCGAGAGCTGGACCGGCGTCTGGAACCACGACGCCGACCGCAAGCTCGCGTCGATCGGCGTCGCGGTCAAACGCTGGGTCACGCTGCACGGGTTCGCGCTCAACGTCTCGACCGATCTCTCGCGCTTCGCTGCGATCAACCCCTGCGGGCTCGAAGCGACGGTGATGGCGTCGATGTCGTCGCTGCTCGGGCGGCCGATCTCGGTCGCCGAGGTCAAGCCCGTGGTCGAGCGGAAGATGGCCGCGGTCTTCGGCCGCGAATTCGAGCGCGCCGCCGCCTGAAGCCGCTCAATCCGACGCAGCGTCGACGGGGGTGTCGTCCGCCGCGTCAATTGCATCGACGCCGCCGTCCGCATCCGAGGACCCATCGCTGCTGGCGGAGACATCGCCGGCGTCGGCGGCGCCACCGTCGGGGTGGATCGGCGGCGCGCAGATCCGCACGCCGCCGTCCTCGCCGACCAGCTGGCAGGGGATGAACGACGCACTCTGCGTATTTCCCAGCGTCGCGCCGTAAATGTCTTTGAGACCTGCGGAGAGCGTCACGTCGAGCTGCGCGCCGCTGTCCCAGATCTGGAGGCTGCCCGGTTGAACGAAGATCAGCGTCGGATCAGAGACAGAAGCTTGCAGGGTGTACTGGCCCTCGATCAGCAGTGCGCCGTTCTGCCGCACCTGAACGTATTGCGACAGCTCGGTCGCCAGATCGACGGTGAGGTTGTTGAACTGCAGCGGAACCGCGAAGTTCGTCGGCACATAGGTGGGCGTGGCTACCGGCGCTCCCGTGTCCGTCCCGGGGACGAAGCCCGGCGGAGGATTGATCGCCGCCGCGAACGGTGCGGTCATGACCGTGATCGCCGGCCACGACGCCGCCGGGCCGTCGGGGACCGGACATTTGCCCGACATGTCCGGCGGCAGCGCAGCCATCGGTTCGTCGTACTCGCTCGTGATGCCGCTCGGGTTGATGCAAATCGAGATTGTCGTGTTCGACGGATAGGTCGATGGCATGGTCACGCCACCCGTGCCCGATGCATCGGGGGCCGGCGCGAACGGATTGCTTGCCGTCTGGCGGCCGTAAACGTACGAGCTGTTTTGCGGCGCAGGCGGCAGGTGGATGCTGTTGTACCAGACGGACAGGTAGAAGCCGGGATCGGCCGAAGCGCTCATGTCCATGTCCGGCCACGTCGCCATCACCGGCGGCATCGCCTTCGGCTGCTGGCGCGAAACGCCGTTCACGGTCACCGTGTCCTCGACTTTGCTGCCGTCGATCACCCGATCGAACACCAGATCGAATTGGGTTGCCCCGGGTGGTACGGTCGCGGGCAGCGGACCGTCGGTCGGGATCGTCGACCAGTACAGCGCCTGCGCGCCGGCTCGAGTCTCCCAGTAGACTTGCTGCAACACCGGCGAGCCGTGCGGCGCGGAGCTGCCGCAACCACCGACCGCAGCGCCACCGAGCACGCCAGTGATCGCGATCAGCCACCGGGCTGTCGCGCGCGCGGGCGCTGTGGAAGAGGTGCGGGTCGCCTGCCGTCGGTGCTCGCGCGCGTTCATCGCGCCCTGCTTTTAGCACGGCGCTCGCCCTTTTTTTGTACTCTCCCCGGAGTGGCGGTCTCGATCACGATGCCCGACGATCCTCGGATCGCCGACTACCGGCAGCTCAAGGAGCGGCACCTCAACGCCGCCGGCAACCGCTTCGTCGCCGAGAGCGAGCGCGTGGTGCGCCGCCTGCTCGCGAGCGACCTGCGCGTCTGCTCGGTGCTGGTGACACCGCCACGGCTCGAGGCGATGGCCGATTGGCTGGACGCCGAGACCCGCTTTCCGGTCTACGTCGCCAGCCAGGACGTGATCGACGGCATCGCCGGCTTTCACGTGCACCGCGGCTGCCTGGCGATCGGCGAGCGCCCGGCGCGGCGCCAGGTCCCCGACGACGCGCGGCTGATCGTCGCCGTCGAGGACCTGGTCGACGTCGACAACCTGGGCTCGATCGTGCGCAACGCGGTCGCGTTCGGCGCGGCGGCGCTGCTGCTCTCGCCGCGCTCGGCGGATCCCTTCTACCGCAAGGCGATCCGCGTCTCGCTTGGCGGCGTCTTCGCGCTGCCGGTCATGCGCGCGAGCCGCTGGCCCGACGAGCTGGTCGAGCTGCGCGCGTCCCGCGGCTTTTCGATCGTCGGCGCAGTCGTCGACGCCGCGGCGACGCCGCTCGCTGCCTTCGCGCCGCCGGAGAAGACGGTGCTGCTTCTCGGCGCCGAGGGGCCCGGGCTGTCGGCGGCGGCGCAAGCCGCGTGCGATCACCGGGTGACGATCCCGATGGCGCCGTCAGCGGGCGCGGATTCACTCAACGTCGCGACGGCGGGTGCGATCTGCCTTTATCACCTGTCGTCGCGAATGGATCCGATCCCCTCCCCCCGTCCGCGGGGGGAGGGTTAGGGAGAGGGGCCGTCGGGCGCCGCGACTCGCAAGGTCTGCCCTCTCCCCCGATCCCCTCCCCCGCGGACGGGGGAAGGGATCGGACCCTACTTCGGCAGGTTGGCCCAGTCGACGAACAGCTTGCGCTCGGTCGGCTGGCACTTGGGGCAGAAGCAAGCGTCGCCGTCGCCGACGCGCACGGCGCGGATCTTGGTGCCGCAGCGGGGACAGGGCTTGCCGTCGCGGCCGCGCACCGCGAGGAAGTCGCGCAGCTTCTCGTCGATCGGCGGGTCCCGCCGCGCGATCTCGTCGACGGCGTGGCGCAGCACCGACGGGATCGCGGTGTAGAGCGCGTCGGCCCCGGCCGGGCTCAGCTTGTTGCAGAATGTCTTCGGGTGGATGCCAGCGGCGAAAAGGATCTCATCCGCGTACGCGTTGCCGATCGATGCGAGCGCGCGCTTGTCCATCAGGAACATGCGGGTCTGGTCGCGCCGCTTGCGCAGGATGGCGCCGAACGCCTCGCGCGTGAACGCCGGCGACATCACGTCGGCGCCGAGCTGCCCGTAAACCGGGATCTGCGTCTCGTCGGCGGCCCGCGCGACGTAGACCTTGCCCATCCGCTTGTCGTCGATGTAGTGCAGCTCGTTGCCGCCAGCCAACGCTAGCGCCAGGCCCAGCGCGCGCGGGTCCTTCTTGCCCTCGAGCTGCGCGGGCGCGAGCAAGCGATACTTCCCGACGAGCATCGCATTGATGACGATGACCCGGTCGCCCTCGATGCCGAAGCGCATGAAGTGGCCGCGCCGATCGACGCTGGTGATGTGCCGCGCGCGCAGCGCGGCGCCGAGCGGCTCGTCGATCATGATGCGCAGGACCGTCGGATCGCCGGTGCGCGCGTCGGCGATCTCCTGCCCGACCAGCGCCGGTCGCAACTTGGCTTCGATGTGGGCCAGATCAGGCAGCTCCGGCATCGCCCTTAGTTTAGCCGACGTTAGAGATGAGGCCGCCGAAGGCGGGGGTGGCAGGGTGGGCTGTCCGTGCCGAAATCCCCGAAGGGGACGAACTCCGGCGGGGGATCCGCCTCCGTTCCACTCGACTAGCTTTCGATCGCGCCCCGGCTCAAAATCAAGGCATGCCGCTCTCCTTGGCCATCCTCGTCGCCATCGCCGCGGTCGGCGCGGTGGTGCTGTGGGCCAACCAGATCCGCGCGCTGCGACGGCGCCGCCGAAATTTGCGGCACTGGGAACGCGACGAGCCCCTCGAAGGCGTCGACGACTGGTCGTAAGGGTTAACCGCCAAGGACGGATTTCTATGGTCCGGGTCTTGGCGCCTTGGCGGTTCCAGATCCGCCCGGTATGAAAGCCTACGAAGTGACGCCCGACTTCCTCAGGAAGTCGATGTAGTACGCGGCATCGCGGCGCTCCTCGAGCTCGCCGCGCTCGACAGCGTCCTGGCACAGCTTGCGGATGTCGCCGACGCGCCGCGATGGCGGCAGGCTGAACGCCTCCATGATCGCGTTACCCAGGCCCGGCGGCAGCGGCGGGATGCGCGCGTCGAGGTCGCGGATGGCCAGGATGCGCTCCTTGAGCGCGTGAATGTTCGCGACCGCCTCTTGCCGGCGACCGGGCCGGCGCGACGTGACGTCGGCGCGCGAGAGGTCGAGCAGGTCTTCCAGGTGCTCGCCCATCTCGTGGTCGAAGCGGCGCACGGCGGCGTCGGTCCAGCTCGGCTCGTAGGCATTGCCGCGCAGGTGATGCAGGATGAGGAAGCGGATCTTGTGGCGCTCAGTGCGGTCGAAGCCGAGGCGCCGGCTGACGCTGTCGAACATGCGCGCGCCGACCTCGGCGTGGCGGTGGAACGTCACGCGCCCGTCGGGCAGCATCACGCGCGTCGGCACCTTGCCGATGTCGTGCAGCAGCGCCGCCCAGCGCACCAGCGGCTTCGGCACCGACTGCCGCACCACTTGCTTGGTGTGCTCCCAGACGTCCTTGTGCCGGCGCCCCGCCTCTTGCGAGAAGTCGACCGTCGCTTCGAGCTCGGGCAGCAGCGCCGCGAGCAGGCCGGCGTCGTGCATCCACTGCAGCGCTTCGTCGAGCGAGCGGCCGAGGATCACCGCCTCCACGCCCGCGCGGACCTTGGCCGGCTCGACTTGGACGATGAGCGGCGCCGATTCGCGCGCCGCCTGGGTGAGCGTCGCCGGAGGCACACGGCCGGCGCCGTTCTCGGCGATCGCGACCGCGACATCGAGTAACGACACCGGGGAAGCGCCAAACGGCGCAGCGGATGAACCGGACGACACCATGAAACGACCGCGAGCGGACCTAGGACTGGATCTTCCTGCGGTCCTGGTCGCGTTTGCGACTCAAATGGTCGAGGAAAGGCTGGGCCTGCTTCACGCGCCCCGCCAGCGATTTCTCGGTGATCGGATACTCGGTCCCGAAGCGCAGCCCCTCGTCATACAGGAAAGTCCCGACCTCTTCGTCGTCCACGAACATCGAGATCTTCTTCTTGGCGTAGACCGCCTTCAGCAACCCGCCCCACCGGCTGTCGATCCAGTCGACGATGTCGCTGCCGAAGCTGTCGCGAAACAGCTGAAGCTCCTCATCGAGGCGGCCGTAGTTCTCCGCGAAGCGGTCGCGGAACGCCTGGGCGCCCTCTCCCCCCTCCGCGGCAATCTTGACCAACGCCAAGCGTACCAGGACGGTGTCCTCGGAGTGCCGCACCGGCGCCTCGACGTTGCCTTCCTTGGGCGAGATGACGTGAACGACCGTCGCGGCGGCGATTTCACGGACGGCATGCTCGAGATCGGGGTCCGAGACAGCCTCCAGGAGCACCTTGACGTCGAAGGGGAGTGAAACGAGAGCTCGTGAAAGCGTCTCTAGGAAACTGCGCTCGAGATCCTTGTCCATGGCCACGGAATCAGCGGTGGAATTCTTTTCCCAGCCGCGATGGGCGCGATACTACCTGATTCGTACCGGATTCATAGTGTCACGCGACCTTTGCGTGAACGGCCTCATCGAGCGCGGCGCGGCAGGTGTCGCGGAAGCCGTCGATCGGGCCCGGCGGCAGCTCCAAGGTCAGAATTGGTAAGCCGCGATCAACGCCAAACCAGCTGCCAAGCGAACCGGGCGTCGGATAGCCGATGTCGCCGCGCGCGGGCCAACCGCACGCCGCGGCAACCTGCCCCGCCCACGCGGCCGCCGGCCCGTCGTAGTTCACGCACGCGAATGGCGCATGCACGGCGACGATGGCGGCGATCGACGCGCGGTCGATCAGCGCCGCCAGCGCGGTGGTCTCCGGCTCCGACAGCGGGTTTTCGCCGGGGAAATAGCCGGGGTCGTGTGCGCGCGTGAAGTTGGCCGCCGGGAAGTTGCGATTGAGGTCGACGTCGCGCGCCGAGTTCTTTCGGCCGCGAGCGAGCCCATCGGGGTTGAGCCGGGGCATGAGCCAGATCGGCGCCTGCGCCGCAACCGTTCCGGCGCGCAACCGCTGCCCCAGCTCGGCAACCGCGCCGACGCTGCTCGGCTCGTCGCCATGCACCCCGCCGACGACCAGCAAGGCGGGGGTGCCGCCGGCACCGAAGCGCCAGGCGCGCACCACGCGCCCCTCGACGGAGAGGCCGACGATCTCCGAGCCGGCCGGGCCCAGCCCGAAGTCGGGATCGTGGTCTGAAGCGACGGAGGGGGTGGCGACAGGTGGGGGGGCGTCTCGCTGCATGACGGCGCTTTACCCAATTTCACGCTCCGGATAACGTTTCCGCAATGGCAACTACGGTTCGGGCGCTCAAGGCGGAGGCACGCGTTCTGTTGCGCGCAGGTGAGCTGGGCGCGGCGCTGGCCGCGTACGACCACATCCTGGCGACGAATCCGCTCGATTACGGCGCCCGACTGCGGATCGGCGACCTCACCGCCCGCCTCGGCGACGTCGGCGGCGCATCGGCGATCTATCGCGCGCTCGCGCTACACAACGTGCGCGCGGGCCACGCGCTGCCGGCGATCGTCGCCTGCAAGGAGCTCGACCGCCTGGGGCAGGCGACCGATGACATCGTGGCCCAGATGGCGGCCCTCTACGCACAGGGCTCCCCGTCGCTGGGCAAGGCGGCGCGGCAAGCGCCCGTCGAGGAGGACGCGTCGATCGCGAAGCCCGACTTGACCAGCGTCGAGAACGGCCCCGAGATCGCCAACCGCGCGCGCGCCCGCGCGCTCGACTTCTCGGTCTACACCCGCTACCCGCAGACCTATCTACCGCTTCCGTTCCTGTCGGATCTCCCGGCGCCGGCGTTCGGACCCGTGATTCGCGCGCTCAACGTCCTGCGCCTCACCGATGGTGATTTCGTGATCCGCGAGGGCGAGCCCGGCGTCGCTTTCTACCTGGTCGGCAGCGGGCAGGTGCGCGTGTTCGCGACCGATAGCCTCGGCCGGCAGACCGACCGCGCGCACCTCCACGAATCAGCGCTGTTCGGCGAGATGTCGCTGCTGACGGCGCAGCCGCGTACGGCTTCGGTGCAGGTGGTGGGAGAGGCCGACATCCTCGAACTCGGTCGTGACGCGCTGAACGCGATGGCGGCCCAGATCCCGACGCTGGCCGCAGCCCTGGATCGGTTCGCGCGCGAACGGCTGCTCAAGAACCTGCTGGCGACGTCGCCGCTGTTCCGGCCGTTCAACCGCCAGCAGCAGATGGACTTGATTCGGCGCTTCGACGGGCACGAGGTCGCGGCCGGCACCGAGATCATCCGCGAGGGCGCGGCCGGGCTGGGCCTGTTCGTGGTCCTCGCGGGCGAGGTCGAGGTGACCAAGCTCCAGCCGGCCGCCGGCACCGTGCCCGAGGTCGAGATCCCTCTCGCACGCCTGCGGGCGGGCGAGGTGTTCGGCGAGATGTCACTCATCAACAACCAGCCGACGTCGGCCAGCGTGCGCGCGGCGCGGCGTTCGACGATCCTGTTCCTGGAGCGCGACTACTTCCAGCGCCTGATCCAGGCCCTGCCGGAGATCCGGCGCTACTTCGAGGAGCTCTCGGAGCGGCGCGGGATGGAGTCGCAGCTGGTGCTGGGCAGCGAGACCGTCGACGTGACCGAGGATGAGGCCGAGGAAGCGCCGGTTCGTCGTACGGAAAACACGATCCTGATCTGACGGTTCGAGTCGGTCGCGACGCGGGCGGGCTTCGGGCCTCGGGCCTCGGGCTTCAGGCCTCGGGCCCAGATCGGATTCCGGATCTGGATTCTGATCCGGATCCGAAGCCCGAGGCCCGAGGCCCGAGGCCTTCTTTTGGGGAATATCCTGGCGAGTAGCCGCCCCCCCGTTTGGGGCTTAGACTTCCCGTGACGCCATGAAAAAGACGCGTAGTGCCAAGCGGTTTCTGAGCATCCTCGCCTTGCTGGCGATGCTGATCGTGCCGGCGCTCGCGCTGGCGGGCCCGCGATCGGGCGGCAGCTTCGGCAGCCGCGGGGGCTTCCGGTCCAGCCCCAGCTATTCCATGCCGCGCAGCTATTCGTCGCCGGGTTACAGCGGCGGCGGCAGCCATTTCTTCTTCCTGCCCGGCTGGGGTTGGGGAGGCGGCTACGGATTTGGCGGCGGGTTCGGGATGTTCGGAACGCTGATGGTGCTGGCGGTGGTCGGGTATTCGGTGTTCGCGATCAGCCGCGCCGTGCGGCGCGCGCGCGAGGGCGGGCAAAGTGGGAATGGGGGCTGGTCGTCGAGCTATGGCGGCGACGACGAGGTTCAGGTGATGCCCGGACGCGCCTATGTCTACAAGGTCCAGATCGGCCTCGGACGCTCGGCGCGCGGTGTTCAGCAGCGCCTGGAGCAATTTGCGACCAGCGGGGACACCGAGTCCGAAGCCGGGCTCGCGGCGTTGCTGCAACAATCGGCCCTCGAGCTGCTTCGCAACAAGGATTCGATCCGCTACGCGGGCGCCGAGGCGACCGGCCCGATGAGCATGACCAACGCCGAGACCAAGATGAACGGCCTGGCGCTGGCCGAACGGTCGCGCTTCTCGGTCGAGCGCGTGCGCTCGGCCGATGGGCGCGTCAACCGCGCATCCGAATCGGCGGTCGAGGGGCGGGAAGCGCTGGAGATCGTGCTGGTGACGACGATCGTCGCGACGCGCTCACCGCTGGCGTCGTTCAAGTCGGTCACAACCCATGAGGAAATCGAAGCTCTGCTGTCCGAGCTGGGTGGCGTATCGCCCGGGGGGTTGCTCGGCCTGGAAGTGGTCTGGACGCCAGCGGATCCGGACGATTCCATGACCGAGACCGACGTGATGACGACCTATCCAGAGCTCCGAAGCTTGTAAGTGCGCCTGCGCGATTCTCGGCGCGTACGAAGTGCCACGCGCCGATTGACCCCGGAGATGGGCACGGATACAGTCTAAGTGCCTGCCAACTGGGGCGTTTACCGTGCTCAAGCTGACCATCGAGGATGATGAGGGGAAGACGACGGTCATCCCGGTGATCCGCGATGAGATGACCATTGGCCGACAAGAAGGAAACACGATCCGCCTCACCGAGCGGAACGTGTCACGCAAGCACGCGCGGCTCTTGCGTCAGAACGGTGTCGTCTACGTCGAGGATCTGGCGAGCTTCACGGGCGTGAAACTCAACGGCTCGCGCATCGCGGCCGTGACACCGATCCGCGAAGGCGACGAGCTCGCCATCGGTGACTACAAAATCATCCTCAAGTCGGATCGGCCCGCCGACGCGGCGGGTGCGACCGGATCGGCGATGTCGTCGTCGACGACCGTCAAGAAGCGCACGGCGACGCCGGCGATGGGGTCGCGCACGACGCCGGCCGCAGCCGCGACGCCGGTGACAGCGCCGCCATCCGCAACCGCAGGAGCGGCACCCGCGCCCGCGCCCGCCGCGCGCGTCTCGCCACCCGAGTCGCAGCCGGCACGCACATCGTCGCCCGAACCACTCGAGGCGCAGCCGACGATCCCAGTGCGTACGCTCGGCGAGATGGTGCCGAGGGTAGAGGGAGCGCCCGCGCCCGCGCGGCTGGTCGTGCTCAGCACCGAGCTCGCCGGCATGGAGTTCATGCTCGGTCGGGCGTCGGTGGTGATCGGGCGCACCGATGAGAACGACGTGCAGCTGAATCACCGGTCGATCTCGCGCCACCACGCGAAGGTGGTGCGTGACGGCGACCGCTACACCATCGTCGACCTGCAGAGCGCCAACGGCGTGCGCGTGAACGGCGACGACTACGAGCGCATCGAGCTGAACCCCGCCGACATCGTCGAGCTCGGCCACGTGAAGATGCGTTTCGTCGGGCCGTTCGAGCTCTACGTCTTCGATCCGGCGGCCGCCGCGAAGATGTCGGAGCCCAAGGTCTCGCCCAAGATCGCCTACACCATCGGAGGTGGTGTGGTTTTCGCGGTGCTGGCGATCTTGCTGACCCGCTCGATGAGCCACCCCAAAGCGGCGGCCGAGCCGGCGGCGCCCCCGAGCGGCGCGACCTTGGCCGCGGCGGCCCCCCCGGCGGCGGCAGCGGCGCCGCAGGGAATGACGTCGACCCCGCAGCCGGCGGTGACGGCGCCGGCCGCGCCGCAGGATCCATTCGCGAAGATCGAGCAGGACTCGCAGAAAGAGGACTGGATCGCCGCGCTGACGACAATCCGCCAGCTCAACGCCGGCGGGGCGAACCAGGCGCCGCTGAGCGCCGCCGATCGCGCGAGGCTGCTCACCCTGTTCCACAAGGCCGAGACCGAGCGCAAGGGTTCGGCGGCGTTCTCGAAGTTCGACGAGGCGTCGACGGCGAAAGACTACGGCGGAGCGATCGACTGGTACGAGGCGATCCCGGCCGAGAGCATGTACAAGAAGCGCGCGGCATCGCGCTATCAAGAGGCGCGTACGTTGTTCGTGTCCGAGCACCTCTTGGCTGCGGAGAGCTTCCGCACGCAGGGCAAGTGCGTCGAGACTCGCCGCGAGGCGGATGACATCGCCAAGGTCGACCCGGCCAACCAGCTGATCAAGGAACTGGTCAAGCTGTGCAAGCCGGCCCCGGGCGGCGGCACGCTGGTGGCTGCCGCGGTTCCGACCACGAAGCATGCGCGCGCGGCTGCCGCGAGCCTGACGGCGGGCGGCAAGGATCCGCCGGCCCGCGCCGAGAGTCCCGCCTCGTTCCGCAGCCCGCGCGAGGCCAGCCACACCGAGACCGCGACCGGCGCCGCCGAGCCTGCGGCCGACGCCGATGCGCTGCTCAAACAGGCGCGCGACGCCTGGCTGCACCAGCAGTGCCCGTCGGCGATCGACATAGCGCGCCGCGCGCTCAAGGCCAAGCCGACCCTGACCGACGCGTACCAGATCATCACGGTCTGCTCCTGTTCGCTGAAGGACGCGGAGGGCGCGGGCCGAGCGTACGGAAAGCTGGATGACAAGAGCCGGACCCTGGCGAAGGCGCTCTGTCAGAGGAACGGGATCTCGCTGGGCGGGGAGTAGCGGGGCTGCGACCGGACCCCTCTCCCTAACCCGCTCCCCGCAGACGGGGCAAGGGGACCGGAAGGAGGAACGGCGCGCAGCTCGGCATCCGATCCCCTCCCCCCGTCTGCGGAGGGAGGGTTAGGGAGAGGGGTCCGGCGTTGATGCTGCGGCCCTCTTCCCGACGCGAAGCTGCCCGTCGACCACCCCCACCGCGACCATATCCCCTGCCCCGAGCTCTTCTCCCAAGATCTTCTCCGCCAGTGGATCCCGCAGTCTCCTCTGCAGCGCTCGCTTGACCGGCCTCGCGCCGTAGGCGGGGTCGTAGCTCTCGGCGGCCAGCAGGGCGCGCGCCTCGGGCGACACCTCGATCCCGATCTGCTGCTCTGCCAGCAGCTTCGCCAGCCGCTCGATCTGCAAGCCGACGATCGCCTCGATCTGCGTCGCGCCCAAGGGCTCGAAGATCACCGTCTCGTCGATGCGGTTGAGAAACTCGGGGCGGAAGTGCGCGCGCAGCGCCGCCGTCACCTCGCGGCGCACGCTCTCACGATCGCCGGCGGCATCGAGGATGGCCTGGCTGCCCAGGTTCGAGGTCATGATCAGCACGACGTTGGCGAAGCTGACCGTCCGCCCGCGCGAGTCGGTGAGCCGCCCGTCGTCGAGCAGCGCGAGCAGCACGTTGAACACGTCGGGGTGCGCCTTCTCGACCTCGTCGAGCAGCACCACCGAGTACGGCCGCGCGCGCACCGCCTCGGTGAGCTGGCCGCCCTCGTCGTAGCCGACGTAGCCGGGCGGCGCGCCGGTGAGCCGCGCCACCGAGTGGCGCTCCATGTACTCCGACATGTCGAGGCGCACCATCGCCGCCTCGTCGTCGAATAGAAACTCGGCCAGCGCCTTGGCCAGCTCGGTCTTGCCGACACCGGTCGGCCCGAGAAAGATGAACGAGCCAATCGGGCGCCCCGGATCGCCGAGACCCGCGCGCGCCCGCTTGATCGCCAGCCCGACCCGCTGGACAGCATCGTCCTGGCCGATCACGCGGCGGCGCAGCCGATCCTCGATGCCGAGCAGCTTCTGCCGCTCGCCCTCGAGCATCCGCGCGACCGGGATGCCAGTCCAGTCGGCGACCACGCGCGCGACGTGCATCGGCTCGACGGCGTCCTCGAGCAGCCGCTCGCCTGCCTGCGCCTCGCGCAGCTTGGCCTCCGCCGCCGCGCGCGCCTGCTCCAGGGTCGGGATCCGGCCGTAGCGCGCCTCGGCCGCCGCGCCGAGATCGCCGGTGCGGAGCGCCGCTTCCGCATCCTCGCGCGCGGCCTAGGCGGCCGCCGTCGCCGCGTGCAGCTCGCGGATCGCCTCGCGCTCGGCGTGCCACTTCGTGCGCAGCGGGCCGAGGCGCGCCGAAAGCGACTCGACCTCCGCGGTGAGCGCCGCGCGCCGCCGCTCCGAATCGGCGTCGCGGTCGTTGCGCAGCGCCTCGATCTCCACGCGCAGCGCCGTCTGCCGCCGCTCGAGCACGTCGACCTCGTCGGGCCGCGAGTCGAGCTCCAGGTGCAGCCGGCTCGCCGCCTCGTCGACGAGATCGATCGCCTTGTCGGGCAGCGAGCGCCCGGCCACGTAGCGCCGCGCCAGCTTCACCGCCGCGGTCATCGCGGGGTCGAGGACACGCACACCGTGCCGCTCCTCGTAGCGGCGCTTGATCCCGCGCAACATCGCCAGGCAGGTCTCATCGTCGGGCTCGTTGATCACGATCGGCTGGAAGCGGCGCTCGAACGCGGGATCTTTCTCGACGCGCTGGCGATACTCCTCGAGGGTGGTCGCGCCGATGCACGACAGCTCGCCGCGCGCCAGCGCCGGCTTGAGCAGGCTCGCGGCGTCGAGCGAGCCCTCGCCCTTGCCGGCGCCGATCAGCGCGTGGATCTCGTCGATGAACAGCAGCACCTCGCCGCCCGCCTGATGCACCTCTTGCAGGATCCCGCGCAGGCGATCCTCGAACTCGCCGCGCAACTTCGCGCCCGCGACCAGCGCGCCGAGATCCAGCGCCAGCAGGCGCTTGCCCTGCAACCCCGCCGGCACGTCACCGGCCGCCATGCGTTGCGCCAGCCCCTCGACGACGGCGGTCTTGCCCACGCCAGGATCACCGACGACGATCGGGTTGTTCTTGCTGCGGCGACCGAGGACCTGCATCACGCGCCGGATCTCGTCGTCGCGGCCAATCACCGGATCCAGCCGCCCCGCCGACGCCAGCAACGTCAGGTCGCGCGAGAACCGCTGCAGGGTCGGATAGCTCGGCGAAGGCACGGCCGGCCGCGCGCCCCCCGCCGCCGCCGTGGCCGCGCCCGCCGGAGTCTTGATCGCCTCCTCGAGCTTGGGCAGCGTCACGCCGCCGTTGCGCAGCACGCCGGCCGCCACCGAGCGCGTCTCCAGCGGCACGCCGAGCAGCAGATCGATCGGCTCGACCTTCTCCGAGCCGCGCTCGCGGGCGTCGATCTGCGCAATGTCGAGCAGGCGCAGCACCGCAGCGCCCAGGTACACGTCCTCGCCGGGCACGCGCGGGAACGCCTCCATCGCTTGGTCGAGCGGCGCGCGCAGCGACACCGGATCGACCCCCGCGCGGCGAATCACGGCGGCGGTCTCGGGTGCGTCGAGCAGCGCCGCGGTCAGGTGCTCGAGCTCGACCTCTGGTTGCTCCCGCGCCCGCGCCAGCTTCTGCGCCGCGACCACCGCGCGGCGCGCCGGCCCGGACAGGAAATCGAACTTCATTTCCTTAGAACGACGGTTCCGACGGGGGACCCGTCTCCACCCGGCGCGTCACTTGCTGGCGTTCACGTAGCGTAGGCGGAGATCGTAGAGCAGGCTCTGGATCAGCTTCTCCTCGGCCGGCGTCAGGTTGCCCTTGGTCTTCTCCTCGAGCATCGAGAGGATATCGATGGTGTGCTTGGCGAGCGGGAGATCCTTCTCCGCGGAGCCGCCCTCGGGGTGCTCGAGCTCGCCGAGGTGCAAGAGCGCCGAGCTGCCCAGCGAAAGCACGAAGGTGTGAAAGTCCACCGCCGGCAGCCGTCCATCAGCGGCAGTCGCCTCGTCCCCCGGCGGGGCCGGCGCGGTGTCCTCGGTCTTGGACGCCTCCGCTCCCGCGAAGCTCCGCCTGTCAGTGACCGTGAACCCACCCTGCTTCGAGTCTGAGGTGCCCATGGAAGGGAAGGTTAAGCACAGGCGGGGTCAGTTTCAAATCCGACCGCGGCGCCTTGAAGGCAAACCACTCGGTGAGGGCCTCCCACTTCCTGAAGCCCGAGGCCCGAGACCCCTCGGTCTCAGTGCGAGTTCGTGCCGGACGGCGGCGGCTCGCCCGCGGCGGCCACTTCGTCCACGTCGTTCTCGTCTTCGTCGAGCTCGTCGTCGTCGAGGCCGTCGTCCTGGATCTGATCCTCGACTTCGGGGATCTCGGCGCCCATGACGCCCTTCTCCTTGGCGTCCTCGAGCGACTTCAGGAACTTCTCGTAGTCCTTGCGAGTAATGAGCCCCTTCTTGATGTTGCGCTCGATGGTGCGACGATCATAGAGGCGCAGGTTTTTGGCTTCGGCATCTCGGCTCATGGGCGGTTAGCTACCACATGCGACGGCCCGGGGGAAGCTGCCCCGACTTCTGGCACAGAACATGGGTGCCCCGTGCGGCAGAGCTGGCAGCTCGGCCCGACGGAGCCCGACGCGTCGAGCCTCGACTCCGCGGCCCCACCGCGGAAATATCCCTGGCGCGCAGACAGTTGTAAGCTCGCCGGCCCCGGGCCGCTACGGGCGGCCTCTTTACATTTGCATCGGAAATTCGGAGGACAGGTTTCATGGACGTCCGGGTCATCAACGAGCTCGTGCATAAACAATCGGCCTTCGTCGAGAAGCTCAGCGCCGAGGTCTCCAAGGTCATCGTCGGCCAGAAGGCGATGCTCGAACGAATCCTGATCGGCCTTTTGACCGGCGGACACGTGCTGCTCGAGGGGGTCCCCGGCCTGGCCAAGACCCTGACCGTGAAGACGCTGTCCGACGCGCTCCACATGCGGTTCCAGCGCATCCAGTTCACACCCGACCTGCTGCCGGCCGACATCGTCGGCACCGTGATCTACAACCAGGCCAAGAGCGAGTTCATCCCGAAGAAGGGCCCGATCTTCGCGAATCTGGTCCTGGCCGACGAGATCAACCGCGCGCCGGCCAAGGTGCAGTCGGCGCTGCTCGAGGCGATGCAGGAGCGGCAGGTCACGATCGGTGACACCACTCACGTGCTGCCCGACCCGTTCCTCGTCATGGCGACGCAGAATCCGATCGAGCAGGAGGGAACCTACGCGCTGCCCGAGGCGCAGCTCGATCGCTTCATGTTGATGATCAAGGTCGGCTACCCGACGCGCGAGGAAGAGCGCGCCATCATGGACCGCATGACCTCGGGCATGAGCGTGAGCGCCAGCGCGGTCGCGACGCCGCAGGAGATCGCCGAGGCGCGCTCGGTCGTCAGCCAGGTCTACATGGACGAGAAGATCCGCGACTACATCGTGAGCATCGTCCATGCGACGCGCGAGCCGAAGGCGCACGGCCTGGGCGAGCTCGCCGACTTCATCCAGTACGGCGCCAGCCCGCGCGCCTCGATCTACTTGAACCTGGCGGCGCGCGCACATGCGTTCCTGCGCCACCGCGGCTACGTGACGCCCGAGGACATCAAGGCGATCGGCGTCGACGTGCTCCGCCACCGTGTGATCCTGACCTATGAGGCCGAGGCGGAGGAGATCACGTCGGAGACCGTGATCCGCAAGCTGTTCGAGCACGTCGAGGTGCCGTAGCAACCGCGTAGCAGGAACGGGAGAAAAGAAGCACCCCGAGCGATGACGCGACGAGAGCTACTGCGGAAGATCCGCAAGATCGAGATCGTGACCGAGCGCCTGGTCCGCGACCGGATGGCGGGGCAATACCATTCGGTGTTCAAGGGCAGCGGCATCGCGTTCTCCGAAGTGCGCCAGTACATGCCCGGCGACGACATCCGGCTCATCGACTGGAACGTCTCGGCGCGCATGAACGAGACCTACGTCAAGCTGTTCACCGAAGAGCGCGAGATGACCGTGCTCTTGCTGGTCGACATGTCGGCCTCCGGGAACTTCGGCTCGCGCGACCAGGAAAAGCGCGAGCTGACCGCCGAGCTCGCGGCGGTGCTGGCGTTCTCCGCGATCAAGAACAACGACCGGGTCGGCCTGATCATCTTCACCGACGACGTCGAGCGCTTCGTGCCGCCCAAGAAGGGCAAGAAGCACGTGCTGCGCGTGGTGAGCGAGATCCTGTCGTTCACGCCCCGGAGCCCGCGCACCGACCTCAAGGTCGGCCTCCAGTTTCTGGCCCGCATCGCGCGCCGGCGCGCGGTCGCGTTCCTGGTTTCGGATTTTCTCGCGACGCCGACCTCGTATGAGCGCGCGCTGCGCATCACGGCGCGCCGGCACGACCTGATCCCCGTGTCGGTCACCGATCCGCTGGAGGAGGGGCTGCCCGACGTCGGCTTCATCGATCTCGAGGATCCTGAGACCGGCGAGGTCGTTCTCTTCGACACCAGCGGACCGGAAGCGCGCCGCTTCGCCGCCGACGCGCGCCGCGCCACGGAAGCGCGCACGTCGCTCTTTCGCCGCTTGGACATGGACATGGTCAACGTGCGCACCGACCGGCCGTATCTGCCGGCGCTCACCACCTTTTTCGAAGCGCGCGCGCGGAGGCTGCGCCACTGATGCGGCGAACCTCATTGCCATCGTCGCTCTGGGCGCCCTCGCGGATGGCGGCGCTGGCCGCCGGATTGATCGTCGCCGGGACGCTCTCCGCGGCGCGCGCCGACGCGCCCGGTGCCGCGCCAGCCGCGGATGCCGGCGCCGCGTCTGTCGCCGCCGATCCCGACGCGCCCACGGTCACCGCGCGCGCCGACAAGAGCGAGGCCCACGTCGGCGATCCCATCAACCTGACCATCACTTCGATCAGCCGGCGCGGCGTCGCCGTGAACCTGCCGGGCACAATCGAGCTCGAGCCGTTCTCGCTGCTGGAGCGCAAGGAGAACGAGCAGGACCTGGGCGACGGCAAGATGCGGCGCGAGTTCACGCTGGTGGTCGCCGCGTACGAGCCGGGCGAGGTAGAGATCCCGTCGGTCGAGGTCACCTACCTCGGCAACCGCGGCGAGATCCGCACGGCGAAAACCTCGCCGATCGCGATCAAGATCGCGAGCTTGATCGCCAACGAGCCCGAACCGGCGCTGAAGGACATCGCTCCACCGGTGCCGGTGCAGCAGCGCGATCTGCTGCTCGCGTACATCGCGGGCGGCCTGCTCGCGGCGGCGCTCGGCGGCCTCCTCACCTGGCTGATCGTGCGCAAGCTGCGCGCGCGCGTGCTGATGAGGCCCGGACCGCCGCCGCGCCCGGCGCACGAGATCGCGCTCGAGAGGCTGGATCGCCTGGGTGCCTACGGCTTCCTGGAGAACGCCGACAACCGCCCGTTCTACTTCGCGGTGTCCGAGATCATCCGCGAGTACCTCGGCGCGCGCTTCGGCTTCGATTCGCTGGAGTTGACCACCGACGAGCTCTGCGCCGAATTGCAGCGCACCGCCGGGCGCGAGGTACTGCTCGGCGAGGTCCAGGGCTGGCTCTCAGCGTGCGATCTGGTGAAGTTTGCGAAGATCTCGCCCAGCGCCGCCGAAGCGCGCGGCTCGCTGGAGACGGCGATCTTGATCGTGACGTCGACCCGCCCGCGCACGGTGGTCGCCGACGGAGCGCCGGGCGCGGGCAGTGGCGGCAGCACGAAGGCGGCCCATGGATAAGCGCGACAACTCGAGCCTTGGCAAGATCCCCTACGCGCTGACCGCCGCCGTGCTGGCGCCGGTCACCGCCGGGTACGTCTGGGTGCTGCGCAACGCCGAGGGCTTCCGCTTCGCGCATCCGGGCGCGCTGGCGTTGATCCCGCTCGGCATCGCGCTGGTGCTGTGGGCGGGATTGCGCCGCGGGCCGCGGCGGCGCGGCGTGCTCACCTACTCGCGCGCATCGGAGCTGGCGGCGCGTCCGGCGGGTTGGGTCGCGCGCCTGCGCGACCTGCCGATGGTGCTGCGCCTGGCGTCGGTGGCGCTGGTCGGGCTCGCGCTCGCGCGCCCGCAGACCTCACGCGTCGACGACGATCTCGAGGTGGAGGGCATCGACATCGTGATCGCGCTCGACGTCTCGGGGTCGATGGAGGAGACCGACCTCGTTCCCACGCGCCTCGACGCCGCCAAGGCGGTGATCGAGAACTTCGTGCGCCGCCGACCGACCGATCGCATCGGTCTGGTGGTGTTCGGGCGCGAAGCCTACACGCACATCCCTCTCACTCTCGACCACGAGACGTTCCTGCGCATGCTGTCCGAGCTGCACGTCGGAATCATCGACGGGCGCGGCACCGCGATCGGCAACGGCATCGGCGTCGCGCTCAACCGGCTGCGCCACTCCGACGCGCGGTCCAAGGTGATCATCGTGCTCACCGACGGCGACAACAACTCCGGCAACATCGCGCCGCTGCAAGCCGCCGGCTACGCCCAGAAGCTGGGCGTGAAGATCCACACCATCCTGGCCGGCGACAACGACCCCGAGGCGGCGGCTGCGGCTCAGTCTCCGCGCGGGTTGCTGCAACAGCAGGCGCGCCCGCACTACTCGGTGAACCCCAAGCTGCTCGAGCAGATCGCGTCGATGACCGGCGGGACGCCCTATCTCGCGACCGATACGCGCGCGCTGGCCGAGCGCTTCCAGAAGATCCTCGAAGATCTCGAGAAGTCGCGGATCAAGGACCGCGGCATCCTGTACGCCGAGCTCTACCAGCGCTTCCTGCTGGGCGCGTTCGGGCTGCTGGTTCTCGAAACCGTCCTCCGTCTGACACGCTTTCGCCGCCTGCCCTGACTTCCCCATGCGCATCGCCCACCCTCATCTTCTCTGGTTGCTCCTCGCGGTTCCGATCGCGGTGCTGGCCTACGCGGTCACGTTCGCGCAGCGGCGGCGGTTGCTCGACAAGCTCGGCAATGGGCCGATGATCCAGCGCATGGTCGCGTCGACGTCGGTCGCGCGCAAGGTCGTGCGCGCGGTCGAGGTGGTGGCGGCGCTGGCGCTGATCGCGCTGGCGCTGGCGCGGCCGCAGGTCGGCGGGCGCGCCAAGCTGACCAAGCAGCCCGGCCTCGATCTGGTGGTCGCGCTCGACTTCTCGCGCTCGATGCTTGCCAAGGACGTCTATCCGTCCCGGCTCGAGCGCGCCAAGCGCGAGCTCGAGCGCCTCATGGACCGACTGGGCGGCGATCGCATCGGGCTGGTGGCGTTCGCGGGCGAGACGCTGACCTATCCGCCGACCACCGATTACGCGGCACTCAAGCTGTTCTGGCGCGATCTCTACCCATGGGATATGCCGGTCGGCGGCACGGCGATCGGACGCGCGATGCGCTCCGGGCTGGATTTGCTGACCCGTATCCGCGCGCAGGGAGGCGCGACCCGCGCGCAGGTGATGCTGCTGCTCACCGACGGCGAGGATAACGACAGCGAGCCGCTCGAGGTCGCCGACCAGGCGTCGAAGCTGGGCGTCAAGGTGTTCACGGTCGGCATTGGCTCGCGCTCGGGCGAGCTGATCCCCGAGTTCGACGAAAAGGGGCAGATCAGCGGCTACATGAAGGACAGCGACGGCAAGTACGTGACGTCGCGGCTCGACGAGGCGACGCTGACCAAGATCGCGGAGAAGACCGGGGGCGAGTACTTCCACGCCGACCCCAAGCGCTTCGGCGTCGAGGAGATCGAGGGCGCGCTCGCGGGGCTCAAGCGCTCGGAGAACGAGGCGCGCGTCGTGAAACAGTACGACGAGGTCCACGAGATCTTGCTGCTGCCGGCGTTCCTGTTGCTGGTCGGCGAGGCGTGCAGCAGCGATCGCCGCCGCCGCCGCGCGGCCGAGGGCCAGGGAGATGATGCGCAGGTGGGCCAGGCCAGGAAGGCGCGCTCATGAGGCCGGCGACGGTGCTGTTGCTGCTGCCGCTCTTGCCGTTCCTGACGGCGTTCGAACCGCTGAAGAGCAGCAACAAGGACGTCGAGCAGGGCAACCTGCGCATGAAGGCCGGCAAGGCCGAGGAAGCGCTGGGCTTCTACGACAAGGCGGTCGCCGCGCTGCCCAACGAACCCGGCGTGCACTTCGACCGTGGGACGGCGCTGTACGCTCTGTCGCGCTTCGAAGAGGCGGGCCAGGAGTTCCTGCGCGCCACCGAGGCCAAGGATGGCGCGCTCAAGGCGACGGCCTTCTACAACCTCGGCAACGCGTTCTTCAAGAAGGACAAGTTCAAGGAGGCGGTCGAGGCCTACAAGCGCGCGCTGTCGCTGGATCCCCATGATGCGCGGGCGAAGTGGAACGAAGAGATTGCCCTGCAAAAGGTGAAGGAAGAGGAAAAGAAGAAGAAGGACGAAGAGGACAAGAACAAGGACAACAAGAAGGACGACAAAAACAAAGACGACAAGAACAAGGACAACAAAAAGGACGACAAGAAGGACCAAAAGAAGAACGACGACGGCAAGGACAAAGACAAGGACAAACAGGACCAGAAGGACAAGCAGGACCAGAACAAGAAGGACAAGGACAAGGACAAACAGGACCAGAAGGACAAGCAGGACCAGCAGAACAAGAATCCGGGCGAGCAGCCCCCGCCGCCCAAGGCCGACGAGCAGGAGATCGGCGCCGTGCTGGACAGCCTGGAGCGCAATCCCAAGGACCTGGAAAAAGAGCGCGCCCGGCTGCGCGCGGTGCGCCGGCGTCCGCCATCCAAAGACTGGTAGCGCGTGCACCAAATGAGATTTCCTCGGCTCAAGACGACCATTCCCGGCGCACTCGCGGCGCTGCTGGCACTGGCCTGGGTCGACGCCGGCCGCGCGCACGCCGAGCCACCGTCGTTCCTGGCCGAGGTCGACCGCAACGTCGTTTCGCCCGGCGATGTCTTCGTGTACGAGGTGACCGTCAACACCGGCGGCGAGCGCGTCGACAGTTATCGGCCGCCCGACTTCAAGGGCCTTACCGTGGTGAACGCCCCACGCGGCCCCAATCAATCGACGCAGATGTCGATGGGCGCTGGCGGTACGTTCATCCAGACCAGCTACAGCTGGCACTACGAGCTAGCGTCCGCTGCCGGGCAAAAGGGCGTGATCGCCATCGGGCCGGCGCGCATCCACGTCGACGGGCGCGAGATGCGCTCGAACGTGGTCAACATCCGAGTCGGCGGCGGGGCGGCACCGCCCGCCGGCGCACCCGGCAGCGGCGCACCGGCCAGCGGCGCGCCGTCGACGCCCGCGCCTCAAGCAGAAGCGCCACCACCCGCGTCGGCGGGCGACTCGAACTTCATCCGCGCCGTACCCGACAAGGTGAAGGCGTACGTCGGCGAGCAGGTGACGGTGAACTGGTCGCTCTACCTCACCCAGCACCAGGACAAGTACGAAACCGTCACCGAGCCGCGCACCGATGGATTCTGGAGCGAGGACGTCTCGCCGCCACAGCGCAACCAGCTGTCGCTGACGCAGGAGATCATTGGCGGCCGCGTCTACCAGGTCGCGACGCTGTTCAAACGCGCGCTGTTCGCGCTACAGCCGGGCAAGCTGACGATCTCGCCGATGGAGTCGGAGATCGCACAGGTCGACTTCTTCGGGTCCAAGGTGCGGCGCCAGCACCTCAAGGCCGAGCCGGTCGAGATCGAGGCGCTGCCGCTGCCCAAAGCGGGGCAACCAGCCGGCTTCGAGACCAGCAACGTGGGCAAGTTCACCATCCAGGCACGCGCCGACCGCGGAACGATCGCCGTCGGTGAAGCGCTCACGCTGACCATCGACATTCGCGGGCAGGGCAACCTGCGCAACGTGCGCGCACCAGCGCTGCCGCGGCTCGACGGGTGGAAGAGCTACGAGCCCAAGGTCACTGTGAACCTGGACCCGGGCGAGATCGTTTCGGGCACCAAGACCGTGGAATATCTGCTCCTGCCCGAGCGCCCAGGCACGACGATGATCCCGTCGTTCGAGCTCGGGTACTTCGATCCGGCGGCGAAGTCGTACGAGGTCACCAAGAGCGACCCGATCCGCGTCGAGGTCACCGGTAGCGCCACGGTCGACAAGGTGGTCGCGGCCGGTGGCGTGGGGCCGCGCCCCGCGGCCGGCGCCAGCGGTATCGAGAACGTGATCTCGACGGAGATTCGCCCGATCCGCGCGCACGCGTCGCTGAGCCGCGATCTGGGTGCGACGTTCTATCGATCGCGTCCGTTCCTGGGCGTGCTGCTGATTCCGCCGCTGGGGCTGGTGCTGGGCCGCTTCCTGGCGCGACTGCGCGAACGGCTCGCGCAGGACTCGCAGCGCAACCGCCGGCGCCGCGTGCGCCAGATGGTACGCCAGCGGCTGGGCGCCGCCGAAGATCACCGCGACGCCGGCCGCCACTCGGCGTTCTACATCGAGATCGACCGCGTGGTGCGTGACGTGCTCGCGGCGCGGCTGCGCCGCCCGGTCACCGGCCTGCGCATGGACGAGCTGCGCGATCTGTTGCTGGCGCGCGGGATGGCCACCGACGAGGCCGGACGGGTGATCGCCGAGCTGGAGAGCTGCGACCTGGCGCGCTTCGCGCCCGGCGCGACCGGTGCCACCACGTCGCGCGAGCAGATGAGCGCGGCGCTCGAACGCGCCGGCGAGCTGATCGTTGCGATCGACAAGGCGCCGCTCCGCGAGGAGGCCGCGTCATGAAGCGTGCGTCGCGGTGGCGCGCCGGCCTCCGGCGCGCGGTGCTGGCGCTGGCGCTGCTGCAAACGGGCGCGGCGCGTGCCGACCGGACCGACGAAGCCTGGCGGCGCGGCAACGACGCCTACCTGCACGGCGACTACGCGGGGGCGGTCGCCGCCTACGAGGAGCTCGATCGCCAGGGTCTGGTCTCGGCCGACCTCTACTTCAACCTCGGCGACGCATACTACCGCCAGGGCAACCTGGGGCGCGCGATCTGGTCGTTCGAACGCGCCGCCGCAGTGGATCCCGACGACGAGGACGCGCGCTACAACCTGACTCAGGCGCGCAAGATCGCGGACCGGCGCGCGCACGACAAGATCGAGGGCGCCGACCGCGAGCCCTTCTGGATGCGCGTGGTCGGAAGCCTGGCGCCCGCGACGGAAACCTGGCTGTTCACCGGCTTCTATCTGGCGTTCTTCGCGGCGCTGGCCGCGCTCTGGATCCGCCGGCGTCCGGCCGCGCACGCGCGCGCGCTCCTGGGCGCGGCGGCGTCGATCCTGGGCGCGGGCGCGCTGCTGGCGGGCATGCTGCTCGCGGGCCGCGCCTATCTCGACCGCATCCCGTCGGGCGTGATCCTGCCCGATGCGGTCGCCGTGAAAGAGGGCGCCGACACCAATTACCGCACCAGCTTCGATCTGCACGCGGGCCTGCGCGTGCGGCTGCTCGATCGAGACCAAGACTGGCTGCGGATCCGGCTGCCCAACGGGTTGGAGGGGTGGGTCCGGGAGCGCGACGTCGGGCGGCTGTAGAGGGAACCAGAATGTTTCTTCAGCGGGTCACCCTCCCCTGCGGTCCGCCCGGGAGAAGGTGATGGCCTTGCGAGCGGGCGACCTAGTGCATGTCGTAGGGGCTGGTGGTCTGAATCGGATGGATCGGCGCGTGACCACCCGCCGGGCTGATGATCGTCTGCGATGGCGACGACGCCCCGGCGGGGGACGCCGTCGGCGGGGCTGCCGCGCGAGGCGCGGGGGATAGCTCGGGCTCCGCGCCGAGATCCGCGGAATCCGGGCTCACACGCGCCACGCGCCGCGAGTCGCGCGCAGGCCGAGCCGAGAGACCGCGCGCGCTCGAACCGGCTTGTTTCTTCAGCTTGTCGAGCGACAGGGTCACGACCAGATCCTTCGACAGCACGACCCGCTGGGTCTTGGCCTCGTATCCGTTGGCCGACGCGCCGACCTCGTGAACCAGATCCTTGCGGTAGTGCCCGGTGTGCGGGTTCCCTTCGACCGGCAGGCCGTCGACGGTGACAGCCGCCGCCGCCGGGGTCACGACCACGACCAGCTCGCCCATCGCGGGCGGCGCAGGCTTCGCGGGCGCCGGGATCGCGCGCGTGGGAGCGACCGCGATCTCCTCGTGCGCCGGCGCTTCCCGGCGATTGCGCACCACCGCGAGCGCGATGACAGCGCTCACCAGTACGAGCGCGGCGGCGAGCGGCACGACCCGGTTGAGCAGGTTGACCGCCGACCAGGTCCCGCGCCGCGAGACCGGCAGGCTGCCCGCGGACGGCGTCATCGGCGGCAGGTTCAGCGGATGCGTGTTGAAGCGGGCCAGCGCCATGTCACCGCTCGCGGGCATCGGCACCAGCCGCCCCGACGAGTACGACGACGATGAATCGATCCGCTCGGCGCCGAAGGCCACGCGACCGCTGTGGCCGGTAGCGATGCGCGTCGGAGCGTAGCCGGCCTCGGTCTGGAACAGATCCTCGAGCGCTTCGAGGAAGCTCTTCACGTCGGGGAAGCGCTTGTCCATGTCCCGCGCGAGCGCGCGGTGCACGACCGCCTCGAGCGCGGGCGGCACGTGCGGCTGGATGCTCGACAACCGCGGCGGATCCGTGGTGGCGATCTCGATCATCAAGGCCGAATAGATCTGACCGTCGAACGGGCGCCGCCCCGCGAGCATCTGGTACAGCACGACGCCCAGCGCGTACACGTCGGTGCGCGCGTCGGCGGGGATGTTGCCGCGAATCTGCTCCGGCGCCATGTACGCCGGCGTGCCGACCGCGTGCCCGAGCCCGGTGATGCCGACCTGGTCGGCGGCTTCATCGGCGAGCTTGGAGACGCCGAAGTCGAGCACCTTGGCTTCGCGCGGTTTTCCGTCGGCGGAGCGGCAGATGAAGATGTTGTCGGGCGTGAGGTCGCGGTGGATCACGCCGTGCGCGTGTGCGGCCGCGACGCCGCGGATCGCGGGGATCAGCAGCTGTACCGCGGGCTCCGGCTCCATGTAGCCGACGCGGTTCAAAATCTCCGACAGCGGATCGCCCTCGAGCAGCTCCATCACGAGCCAGGTCGACGACAAGTGCTCGACGACGTCGAACACGGTCACGACGTTGGGGTGATTGATGCGCCCCGCGGCCAGCGCCTCACGGCGAAAGCGCGACAGCGCCTCTTTCGTCGTCGCGAGCGCGGGGCTGATCCACTTCAGCGCGACGCGCTTACCAGTGCGGATGTTGAGGCCTGCGTAGACCTCGGCCATTCCACCCTGCCCGATGAACCTCTCGATCTGATACTTGTCCGCGATCAGGTCGCCAGGCTTGGGTCGACTCAGCGAGCCCTGGCCGTTCTCTGTAATCGAGTCGCCCAAATGCGGTTATTCAAGCGCACCTCCCCGGGTGCTGCAAGCCCGAACCATCCCCGAAACTGGTAAATTGACCGGTTCGACACGAGGCAATCGACGCGCGACGCAACTCGTGAAGGAAGCGCGTAACGCACCCTGGGCACGACCGCGACGACGCGCGCTGGCGCCGGGTCGTCGGGCGGACACCATTTTCTCGGATAGGGCATGCACCCGGTGTGTGCCAGGGACGGCTCGCGCGGCGGGCGGCGGGCGGGTATAACGCCCGCGATGGGCGAACCGCATTACCAGCGTCACGTTTTTGTCTGCACCAACCAGCGAGAGCCCGGTAACCCCAAGGGTTGTTGCGCCGACAAGGGAGCCGACGCCGTGCGCGACGCGTTCAAGCGCATCCTTCACGAGAAGGGCCTCAAGGGAGCCATCCGCGCCAATGCCGCCGGTTGTCTCGACCAATGCGCGCGGGGTGTCAGCGTCGTGGTCTACCCCGAACAGGTCTGGTACGGCGGCGTCAAGGCCGAGGATGTTCTGGAGATCGTGGAACACCATCTAATCGGCGGCGTTCCGGTCGAGCGGTTGCGCATGAAGTGAGGGAGAAGGGCATCAGGCCTCGGGCCTCAGGCCGGATCGGAGAGATCGGGATCCAAAGCCTGAAGCCTGGGGCTTCCGATCCGGATCTCATCCGGATCCAGTCCGGCCCGAGGCCCGAGGCCCGAGGCCCGAGGCCCGAGGCGAACCTGTGCCGGTACCCTAGCCCCCCGCGTCGAGCAGACCCGCGTCAGATACGCCAGCGTCCGACGCGCCGCCATCGTCGGCGGCGCGCGGCGATGTGTAGAGTCGCTGGCGCGTGAACGACTTGCTGGACGGCATTCCCCAGTCGAGCGTGTCCAGAGAGACGCTGGTCGACGTCGACGAGCCGATGAGGCGTCCGAACTGGCCGTCGATCGGCAGGTCGTTCGATTCGCTGTCGACGTACGTGGTCACCGCCTGGTTGGGGTCGAAACCAATCGCGTAGAAGCGCCCCACCTGGAGAGGAATTCCCAGCGGCCCGGTACCGACCCAGCCGACGCAGGGCGGGACGTCGACCTCCACCATGTTCAGGCGCCGAAAGGTCATGTTGCGCCCCGGCGCCTCGTAGACCGAGATCGTCAGGCGCGTGCCGGGAAGGTCGGTGCGCAGGTAGAGGTCGACCCACTCGAGACGGCGCGGCGTCGTCACCTCGTAGAGGTCGAGCTGGCCGAGCGCCGACGCCGCCGAGCCGACCTTGGCATTGGGACCAAAGTCGTCGGCCTCGCCCGCCGGCCCGCTCGACCCGTCGAGCGCGGCGGCGCCGTCGGTGGCGCCACCCGCCGAGGCGACCGCGCGGCACGCGGCGACACCCGCGTCGGCGGAGCCGTCGCTGCCGGCGTCGACGGTGCTGCTCGAGCTGCTCTTGCTGCTGCAGCCCGAAAGCACCGCTGCCGTCGAGAAGGCGATCAGTCCTGCGATCCTGCGCCCCATCATCTATCCGGGCAGAATCGGCAGACTGCGCCGGAAGCTGAATTGGCGCACCGGCCAACCCCGGCGGAACCAGCGGCGGGCGGCCTGCGAATGCGGTAGGGTCGCGGTCCGGACGTGAACATCCAGATCTTCGGCACCAAAAAGTGCGCCGACAGCCGCAGGAGCGAGCGTTTCTTCAAGGAGCGCGGCATTCGCTTTCAGGCCATCGACCTGGCGCAAAAGGGGATGTCGGCCGGCGAGCTGCGCGGGGTCGCGGCGCGCGTGGGCGGGATCGAGCAGCTCATCGATCGCGAGGGCAAGCGCTATCTCGAACGCGGGCTGAAGTACGCGGCGCCGACCGGCCCGCGCATCGAGCAGATCCTGCTCGACGATCCAATGCTGATCCGCACGCCGGTCGTGCGCGACGGCGGCCGCGCCACGGTCGGCTTTTGCCCGGACGTCTGGCAGCAATGGATCGCGGAGGCCCGTTGAGCGTGGGATCTCCGATAGAATCACGCCCCGCAACCTTGGCCGTTCCGTCCCAGCCCCAGTCGGGCGATCCACCCCCGCCCGCGACACCGCCGGTGCGCTGGACCGTGCTCGAGATCGTCCGTTGGACCACCACGCGCTTCAGCCAACGCGGCTTATCGTCGCCGCGCCTCGACGCGGAGATCCTGGCCGCCCACGCGCTCGGCATCACACGCGTCCAGCTCTACGTGCAGTACGACCGCCCCCTCGAAGCCGCCGAGCTGGCCGGCATGCGCGAGCTGGTCAAGCGCCGCCAGGCCGGCGAGTCGGTAGCGTACATCATCGGCAAGAAGGAGTTCTTCGGCATCGAGCTCGGCGTCGACGCCCGCGTACTGGTCCCGCGGCCCGACACCGAGACGCTGGTCGACGAGGCGCTGGCGCGGCTCGCGGCCACGGGCGACATGGGCGAGCCTCTTCCAGCGGAACTGCCGCACCCTCCGCGAGCGCTGCGCGTCGCCGACGTCGGCACCGGCTCGGGCGCGGTCGCGATCGCGATCGCCAAGACCGGGGTGCGGGCGGCGGCGCAAGCGCGCCCGGCGCTCGAGGTGATCGCGACCGACATCTCGCCGGATGCGCTGGTCGTCGCGCGCGCCAACGCCGACCGCCACGGCACGGCCATCACGTTCGTCGAGGGCGATCTCGATGCGCCGCTGGCGGCGCTGGCGCCGTTCGACGTCATCGCTGCCAACCTCCCCTACATCGCGAGCGCAGACATCGACGGCCTGCCGCCCGAAGTGCGCGTCGAGCCGCGCCTGGCGCTCGACGGTGGCGCCGACGGGCTGGAGCTGGTGCGGCGGCTGGTAGCGGCGGCGCCCGAGCTGTTGCGCGCCGGTGGCTCGCTCGCGCTGGAGATCGGCGCAGGCCAGGCGGCGGCCACCGCGGACCTGCTTTCCGCGGCGGGATTCACCGACATTCGACGGCGGCGCGATCTCGGCGAGATCGAGCGCGTCGTCTCAGGAGTCAAGGCATGAGCAGCGACGCATCGATCACGCCGCCGAAGGAAGCAGCGGAGCCCGAGACCAGCGCCGGCAGCGAAGGCGTCGAGGCGGGCCGGGGCGCGCTGTTCATCGGCTTCGCGAAGCTCTACTTCATGTTCACTGGATCGCTGCAGCGGTTCGCGCTGCCGCACCTGATCGGCGACGCCGCCGGCTACGGCGCGTTCGGCGTCGTGAACAACCTGATCTCGATCGTCAACAACACCGTCGTGCAGGCGACGATCCCCGCGATCTCGAAGTTCACCGCCGAGGACAACCGCCGCGCGGACGCGGTCAAGCGCGCCGGCCTGCGCATGCAGGTGGTGGTCGGCGGCATCCCGGCGTTGATCTTCCTGCTGGGCGCGCCGCTGCTTGCGCGCTTCGAGAAGGCACCCGACTACGTCGGCTACTTCCGCATTGCGGCGGCGATCCCGTTCCTGTACGCCCTCTACGCGCTGTTCGTCGGCTCGGCCAACGGATTGAAGCGGTTCCGCACCCAGGCCAGCTTCGACGTCGGTTTCTCGACGGTGAAGACGATCCTGCTGCTGGGGATGGCGGTCGCCTGGCGCGTGACCGGCGCGTTCGTCGGCTTCGCCGCCGCCGCGGTCGTGATCCTGGTCGTTGCCGCGCGCACGATGGGTCTGCCGAAGCCGAAAGCGCAGGATGGAGCCGCCGGCTCGATATCCCCCTGGCGCCTCGTGGGCTTCATGGGCGCCATGGTGGCCTACACGCTGCTGCTCAACGTCGCGCTCAACTACGATCAGCCGCTGCTGCGCCGCCTGGCCGGCGATGCCGTCGGCGACGCCTACCGCGCCGGGCTGATCGCGGGTCACTACGACGGGCTGCGCACGCTGGCGCTGTTGCCGTACCAGGCGCTGCTGGTGATCACCTTCGTGGTCTTCCCGCTGATCTCGCGGTCGACCTTCGTCAACGACCGCGAGGCGACGCGCGTCTACATCAGCCAGACGCTCCGCTACGCGCTGATGCTGGTGGCGGCGATGGGCGTCTGCCTGGCGGCGCGCCCGGGCACGCTGCTGGCGATCGTCTACCCGCGTGACTACGGCGAGGGCGCGGCCGCGCTGCCAATCCTCGTGCTCGGCGAGTGCTGCCTGGCGATGCTGGCGGTCTCGTGCGCGATCCTCAACGCCGCCGGCCGCGCCGCCGCGGCGATCGTGCTCATCGCGGTGACCGTGGTCGTCGGCATCGGCGCTGCCTACGTGCTGGTTCCCGCTGCGGCGCCCGGGCCGGCGATGCTGATGGCGGCGGCGACCGCCACGATGATCGGCACAGTCGCCGGGTTCATTGGCGCGATCGCTTACGTGCGCCGGGGCCTGGGCGGTGGGCTGCCGGCGGCGAGCGCGGTGCGCGTCGCGATCAGCGTCGCCATCGCGGTCGCGGTCGGGCACTTCCTGCCCGCGCACGGCAAGCTCCTCGGCCTGGTGGCGATCGTCGCCGTCGCCGTCGTCTATGTCCTGGGCCTGCTGGCGACCGGCGAGCTCGGCCCCGCCGATCGGGCCAAGCTGCTTCGGATCTTGCGACGCCGGTGAACGCAGCTGAGGATGCGAGTGATGACGGCCACGGAGGCAACGGGGTGAGCGCGCGCTGGGGCCTATCCGCCTGGCTGGCGCTCGCCCTAGCGCTGCTGGCGACCGGCTGCATGACACCGGGCCAGCGGCGCGAGGAGTCGTTACAGCGGCTGGCGCACGAGTTCAACGACGGCGTGCGCTGGGGACGCGAGGACGCGGTGCTGCGCTGCCTGCAACCCGAAGAGGCGCGCCTGATGCGCGCGCGCCGCGCCGATCTCGGCGAGGATTTCGTGGTCGCCGACCACGAGGTCACGTCGATCATGATGGGGGCCGGCGCCGACCGGGCGACGGTGATCGCCGAGTTCTCCTGGTTCAACCAGCGGCAAGGCGTGGTGAAGAAGTCGAGGATCGAGGAGAAGTGGGAGTTCCTCGACGCGCACTGGGTGGTGACTTCGCAGCGGCGGCTGTCAGGAGAACGCTTCCCCCTGATTCCTGAGCACCAGGAGGGCCCGCGCCCGACGGCACCGTGAGAAATCCGCTGTCCGGTCCCCTCCCCCCGTCTGCGGGGGGAGGGTTAGGGAGAGGGGGCCTCGGGCGCCGCACTCGCAAGGTCTGCCCTCAGCCCTAGCCCTCTCCCGCGGACGGGAGAGGGGACCGGATCTCAGTGTTGCGGCGTGGTCACGGGCGCGGCGCCCGCGGCGTGGCCGCCCCGGTGCGCCACCACGGCCGCCATGGTGATGCCCAGCAGCACGAGGCCGATCGCGGCACCGATGAGGAAGCTGCGGCGTGCCTTCACGAGCTCGGGGCTCGGCGGCTGCGGCGCGGGCACGGGCGCCGGCGATATCCCTGGCTCGAGCACATTGGCCAGTGATTCGGGCCCGGGCGTCGGCCCGGTCAGTCCGGTCGGGGGTGACGTCGGGAACGGCAGCGCGCCCCGCGTGACCACAGTGTCGCGCGCCTCCATCGCCTGCTGCACGATCGAGCCCCCGTCGGCGACCGTGTCGCGGCGCTGCTCGATGCCTTCGATCTGATCGATCCCCACGACCGGCGTCATGCGCTCGCTGGCCCAACCGCGCGGGTCGATGAAATCACCACCCCCGCCACCCATGCTGTGCCCCGGCTCCGAGCCGGCGGGCGACGGCGACAGATCGTCGGGCGACAGCGGGCGCGCGCCCGGGTCTTCGAAGTCGACTGACGTGAACTTGACGATCTCGTTCTGCAGGATCGTGTCGATGATGCTGCCGGTCGGCTTCTTGCTGATCGCAGCGACCGGCCGGTTCTCGTCGAGGCACTGGCGCACGAGCTCGGCGATGTCGCGCGAAATGACCTTCAAGCCGCGCGAGTAGCTGTAGTGAGCGAGCGCGTCCTGCAGATCGGTGGTGCTCACATAGCGGTCCTCGGCGCGTCTGGCCAGAGCCTTGCGCACGACGTCTTCCAGCTCGGGCTCGACCTGCGGGTTTTGCGGCCGCAGCGGCGGGATCTTCGCGTTGCGCACCAGCTCGACGGTCTGGTAATCGGTCTCTCCGTAGAAGAGCCGCTTCCCGGTGAGCATCTCGTAGAGCAGGATGCCGACCGCGAAGATGTCGGCGCGGCTGTCGACTTCCTCGCCGCGCGCCGCCTCGGGCGACAGGTAGCTCATCTTCCCTTTGACGACGCCGGGGTCGGTGGTCTCGATCTGGCTGGTCGCCTTGGCGAGCCCGAAGTCGACGACCTTGACCTCGCCCTGCTTCGAGATGAGCACGTTGGGCGGCGAGATGTCGCGGTGGACGATGCCGAGCGGGCGTCCGGTCTCGGGGCTGAGCATCTCGTGCGCGTACGAGAGACCCTTGCAGATCTCCATCACGATGTAGAGCGTATGCGCGATCGGGATGCGCCGACCGATGCGGCGCCGCCACTCGGTGAGCGCCTTCAGGTCGATCCCGTCCACGTACTCCATGACGATGAAGTACGTGTCTTCGGAGTGCCCGATGTCGAACACCTGCACGATGTTCGCGTGCTGAAGCGACAGCGACAGCCGCGCCTCGTCCAGGAACATCGCGACGAACTTCTTGTTCTTCGTGAGGTTCGGAAGAATCCGCTTGATAGCGATATTCTTCCGGAATCCTTGCATCGACTCGGCGACGCCCCGGAAGACCTCCGCCATCCCGCCCGCGGCAACCCGCTCGGTGATCCGATATCGACTGTCGGGCGTCATCGCCGGCTCATTGGCAAACTATAACAGATGGCCTGCAGCGGCAATTCAGCCGCGGAGGTGGGTGCAGCGGCTGGAAGTCCGCCGCCTCTCCTACACTGGTGCCCGGGCCGGCGCAAAGTCGCCGGCTCCCTCGGCGGCGTTTCAGTCTTCCAGGCCGCTCGGGCTCTTGGCCTCTCCATCACCGAGGTCGCCGATCTCCGCGAGCCCGCCCCGACCCGACTGCTCGGCCGCGGCCTCTTCGCGTTCGCTTTGTTCCTTGCAGTCAATGCACAGCGTCGTCACCGGCCGCGCCAGCAGGCGACGGAACGAGATCGGTTCGCCGCACTCCTCGCAGATGTCGATCTCGTTGTTATCCAGGCGGATCAGCTGCTTCGACACCTTGCCGAGCAAGAACTTTTCGCGATCGTGAAGCCGCATCTCCGTCGAGAAGATCTCTTCTTCCATCGACTCGTCGATCGAATCGCGGCCGATGTTCCGTTCATGGTTCATCGAATAAGACAGGGCGTTCTGACTGGTGCGCGCCAACCTCTTCTGTTCGTCCTCGAGCACGGTGCGAATCTGGGCTTTCTCTTTCTCGCTCAACATGATGTGGAACCTCAGCGGATTTCGTTGGTGGGACTAACCATAGCGATGGGAACGTGCGCAAGGAAGCTCCGTGCAGACCCTCGGGTCCGGTTCGTCCAACTTCGGTGTCTCTGAGGAGAACTTTACCCGAAGCGACCTCGGCCGGTCTGCGACGACTTCGCTTACGACGCCTTCTTCTCCCGGACCAGCTGCGGACGCCCGCGTGACACGACGACCTCGCGGGTGACCACGCACTCGGTAACGCCGGTCAGCGACGGGATTTCATACATCACGTCCAGCATCACCTCTTCCAGAATCGCACGCAGGCCACGCGCGCCCGACTTGCGGCGTGCGGCTTCCTCGGCGACGGCTTGTAGCGCGTCCTCCGAGAAGCGCAGCTTGACCCCCTCCATCTCGAACAGGCGCTCGTACTGTTTGGCGAGCGCGTTCTTCGGCTTCCAGAGGATCTCGACCAGCATGTCGACGTCGAGATCGTCGGCAGCGACGATGATCGGCAGGCGGCCCATGAACTCGGGGATCATCCCGAACTTGATCAGATCCTCGGTGCGCGCGAGCGCGCGCAGCGCGTTCTTCGACTCCTCACCCTTGCCGATGTGCGCGCCGAAGCCCAGCCCGCGCTCGCCGACACGGCGGCGCACCAGCTCTTCGATACCGTTGAAGGCGCCCGTGCATACGAACAGGATGTCGGTGGTGTCGACCTGGATCAGCTCCTGCTGCGGGCGGTTGCGCGCGCCGTCAGGTGTGATCGAAGCTTGCTTGCCCTCGAGGATCTTCAGCAGCGCCTGCTGCACGCCCTCGCCCGAGACGTCGCGCGTGACCGATGGACCGCCACCCTTGCGCGCGATCTTGTCGATCTCGTCAATGCAGACGATGCCGCGGCTGGCCTTCTCGGGATCGTTGCCGGCGTTGCGGTAGAGAGCCTTGATGACGCTGTCGACGTCCTCGCCCACGTAGCCGGCCTCGGTCAGCGTGGTGGCGTCGGCCATGGCGAACGGCACGTCGAGCTTCTTCGCGAGCGTCTGGACCAGCAGCGTCTTCCCGCAGCCGGTCGGCCCGAGCAGCAGGATGTTGCCCTTCTGGATCTCGACCTCGCCGGCCTTGCCGTGCTGGCCGATGCGCTTGTAGTGGTTGTAGACGGACACGGCCAGGGCCTTTTTCGCGCGGTCCTGGCCGATGACGTAGCGGTTCAGCTCTTCGTAGATCTCGCGCGGGCGCGGGTACTTGGGGCGCTCAGCCGCCTCTTCCTTCGCGATGATGTCGTTACACAGCGCCACGCACTCGTCGCAGATGAACACACGCGGGCCCGAGATCAGCTTGCGGACCTCGCGGCGTCGCTTCCCACAAAATGAACAGTGGAAATCGTCCATCAGGTAAGAGTATTGCACTGGGACCGCTTGACGCCAAGCACCCCGGATCGGTTTTGTGTAAGCGGGACCGACCGGCCTCTTGCAAGCGTCCCCGTCCGGGCCTGACTTCGGGCCCTGACTTGGCCCCTCTCTTCGTCCTTGACTTGGGGCCGCGACGACTTGGAGTTTGGTCCCTGGGCTAGCTTGTTCTAGTGTACGCACACTATGCGTGCACTGGTCGTGACCTCGAACCCCGCGACGGCGGTGTCGGAGCCGGACTCTCCGGCCTCGGCACTGAACGATCTGGGGTGCGAGATCATCGCGGTTGGATACGACATCGATCAGCTTCCTGAAGACATCGAGCTCTCGCGCCCTTCTGTGGTCGTGGTAGACGCAGGTGCCCACCTGGAGGTCGGGCGCGCCGCCATCCGGCGCGTGCGCGAGGTCGCCTCGCTCACAGACGTCCCGGTCCTCCTGTGCGTCGAGGTGTCGCGGCTCGCGGGGCTCGACCCCGAGGCCGGGGCGGACGACTTCGTGCTGGCTCCCGTGGTCGGGCCCGAGCTCTACGCGCGCATCCGGCAGCTCGACTGGCGCATGTCGTCGTTCCGAGCCGCCGGGCGAATCAAGATCGGTGACCTGGTGATCGACGCCGTCGCGGTCGAGGCGTCATTTCGCGGGCGCGCGCTCAAGCTGCCGCGGCAGGAGTTCCAGCTGCTGAAGTTCCTGGCCGAGCGGCCGGGGCGCGTCTTCAGCCGCGAGCAACTGCTGTCGCGCGTCTGGGGCTATCGCTACGCGGGCGGCACGCGCACCGTCGACATTCACGTGCGCCGGCTGCGCGCGAAGCTCGGGCCGGGCAGCGTGATGATCGAGACGGTGCGCCATGTCGGCTACAAGCTGCGGGCGCCCGGCACCGCCGCGCCCGGCTGAGCAGCGCAGCGTCCGGAGAAGAAGAGTGCCCTCGCGTAAGGGGCCGAGCGCAACGCGGCCGCGAGCGCGCTCTCCGGGTATCATCCCCGCCGATGGGCAAGCGACCGATCGGGATATCACTGGGTGACCCCACCGGGATCGGACCCGAGGTGGTGGTTCGAGCGCTGGCCGCTCGGCCGCAGCTCGACGTGCGCGTCTTCGGTGACGCGGGCGTGTTGCAGCGCGCCGCGCAGGTCACGGGCGTTGAGCCGCCCCGCGCCGCGCAGGTGCAGGCGATCACCACATTGGCCGTGCACGATGCGCTGCCGGGGCGGCCGTCACTCGCGGGTGGCCGCGCTCAACTCGCTTACCTGGCAGCGGCGGTCGATGCCGCGCTCGCCGGCGAGATCGCCGCGCTGGTCACGGCGCCGATCTCCAAGGAGTGGATCGCACGCGCGGGCTTCACCCACCCCGGGCACACCGAATACCTGGCTGCGCGCGCCGGCGTGACCGATTTCGCGATGATGCTGGCGGGGCCCAAGCTGCGCGTCGTGCTGGCCACCACGCACGTGGCGCTGCGCGACGTCCCCGCGCTGCTCGACCCCGACACCATCGCGCGGGCCGTGGTGCTGGCCGCACGGTCATTGCGCCAGCAGCTGGGCATCACCCAGCCGCGCCTCGCGGTCGCCGGGTTGAACCCGCACGCCGGCGAGGCTGGCCGCTTCGGCGACGAGGAGACGCGTTTGGTCGAGCCGGCGGTCGCGCTGGCGCGCGCGCGGCTGGCGGCCGAGGGCATCGCTGCGGTGATCACCGGACCGTGCGTGCCCGACGCGGTGTTTCGGCAGGCGGCGCTGGGGCAATTCGACGCGGTGATAGCGCTGTACCACGATCAGGGCCTGATCCCCGTGAAGCTGCTTCATTTCGACGAGGCGGTGAACGTGACGCTGGGGCTGCCCTTTGCCAGGACTTCGCCCGATCACGGTACTGCTTACGACATTGCCGGTACCGGCCGCGCGAGGGCCGATAGCTTCCTGGCGGCTCTTGATCTGGCGAACAATATGATGTCATTGTCTCCGTGAACATGCGGCCGCTGCGACGCATCCCGTGCACACGACGTGAGGGAGATTCGCGGATCTCAAAAAAACCGCGGGTTCGCCTTGTATCAGGGTGTGGTAGGGTGTCGTCGCTGGAGTGTCAGGTCAACGCGCGAAGGCCCCCTGAGGAGGGCTGACGCAACGGGGCGAGGCGAGCCGGCCGAGATCAGAGCTCAGGAACGCATGAAGAAGATCGTCGTCAAGGGGGCGCGGGAGCACAACCTCAAGAACATCGACGTCGAGATCCCGCGCGACAAGCTGGTGGTCCTCACGGGGTTGTCGGGCTCGGGCAAATCTTCCCTGGCGTTCGATACGATTTATGCCGAGGGGCAGCGCCGCTATGTCGAGTCGCTGTCGGCCTATGCGCGTCAATTTCTGGACCAGATGCGCAAACCCGACATCGATTCGATCGAGGGGTTGTCGCCCGCGATCTCGATCGAGCAGAAGTCGGGATCGCGCAATCCGCGATCGACGGTGGGAACAATCACCGAGATCTACGACTACCTCAGGCTGCTCTGGGCGCGCGTGGGCCAGGTGTTCTGTTGGAGCTGCGGCCAGCCGATCGCGTCCCAGACCATCCAGAAGATGGTCGACCAGATCCTCGAGCTGCCCGAGGGCGCGCGCTTCTCGGTGCTGGCGCCGGTGGTGCGTGATCGCAAGGGCGAGTACGCGGCCGAGCTGGCCAAGCTGCGCCAGGAAGGCTTTGTACGCGCCAACATCGACGGCGAGCTCTACGAGCTGTCCGAGCCGCCCAAGCTCGACAAGGCGAAGAAGCACACCATCGAGGTGTTCGTCGACCGCCTGGTGCGTAAGGACGGCATCCGCCAGCGGTTGACCGACTCGGTCGAGCTGGCGGCCAAGCTGGCGGGCGGCGTGGTGAAGATCTCGCCACTCGAAGGCGAGGACATGTTGTTCTCCGAGAAGTTCGCCTGCTCGACCTGCGGCATCAGCTATCCGGAGATCGCGCCGCGACTGTTCTCGTTCAACAACCCAGCGGGCGCCTGTCCGTCGTGCGACGGCATCGGCGCGAAGATGTTCTTCGATCCCGACCTCATCGTGCCCAACGACGAGCTCTCGCTAAAAGAGGGCGCGATCGAGCCGTGGGAGCGCCGCAACGGGCCGTTCTTTCACCAGATGCTCGACTCGGTTGCGGCGCACTTCGAGATCGACCAGTACGTGCCCTGGGGCAAGCTGCCGGAAAAGGACCGCGCCCTCATCCTCAATGGCTCGAGCGGCGAAGAGGTCGAGTTCGCGTTCGAGAAGAACGGGCGCAAGCACACCTACAAGAAGGAATTCGAGGGCGTCGTCGCCAATCTGCAGCGACGCTTCGACGAGTACGAGCGCCGCCGCCGCGAGCAGGGGCGCACGACCGAGCAGGACTTCGAGGCGATCTACGACGAGTTCCACCGATACATGTCGCAGACCATCTGCGAGGAGTGCCAGGGGATGCGCTTGCGCAAGGAGGCGCGCTACGTGCGCGTCGGCGACAAGAGCATCACCGAGATGACCGCGCTGACGATCCGCGAGGCGCACGACTTCCTGGCCGGGCTTAGCCTGTCGCCCCGCCAGAAGGAGATCGCCGGCCGGATCCTGCGCGAGTCGGGCGATCGGCTGTCGTTTCTGATCAACGTCGGCCTCGACTACCTGTCGCTGGACCGCACGGCGTCGACGCTGTCGGGCGGCGAGGCCCAGCGCATCCGCCTGGCGACGCAGATCGGCAGCTCGCTGGTCGGCGTGCTCTACATCCTCGACGAGCCGTCGATCGGCCTGCACCAGCGCGACAACGAGCGTCTGCTGCAAGCGCTCAAGCGGTTGCGCGACCTCGGCAACACCGTGCTGGTCGTGGAGCACGACGAGGACACGATCCGCGCCGCCGACCACGTCATCGACATGGGGCCCAAGGCCGGCGTGCACGGCGGCCGCATCGTGGCCGCCGGAAAACCCGAGGACATCGAGGGCAACTCGCAGTCGCTGACCGGCGCGTACCTGTCGGGGCGCAAGCGCATCGACGTGCCCCGGCAGCGCCGGCAGTCGGCGAACCGCGCGCTCAACCTCCGGCGCGCGAGCGGGCACAACCTGCGCGACCTGACCGTGTCGTTCCCGCTCGGCGTGCTCACCTGCGTGACCGGCGTCTCGGGCTCGGGCAAGTCGACGCTGGTCATCGACACGCTCCTGCGCGCGCTGGCCAGCCGCCTGCACGGCGCCAAGGCGCCGGCGGCGCCACACGAGGGCCTCGACGGGCTCCACCACGTCGACAAGGTGATCGACATCGACCAGGCGCCGATAGGCCGCACGCCGCGTTCGAACCCGTCGACGTACACCGGCGTGTTCACGCACATCCGCGACCTGTTCGCGAACCTGCCTGAGTCCAAGGCGCGCGGGTACAAGCCCGGCCGCTACTCGTTCAACGTCAAGGGCGGGCGCTGCGAGGCGTGCCAGGGCGACGGCATCCTGCGCATCGAGATGCACTTCCTGCCCGACGTCTACATCGAGTGCGAGGCGTGCGGCGGCCGGCGCTACAACCGCGAGACGCTCGAGGTGCACTACCGCCAGTCGAGCATCGCCGACGTGCTCGACATGACCGTCGCGCAGGCGTGCGAGTTCCTGGAGAACATCCCCAAGGTGCGCCAAAAGCTGGAGACGCTGCGCGAGGTCGGTCTCGGCTACATCAAGCTCGGGCAGTCGGCGACCACGCTGTCGGGCGGTGAGGCCCAGCGCATCAAGCTGTCCAAGGAGCTGGCGAAGAAGTCGTCGGGGCGCACGGTCTACATCCTCGATGAGCCGACGACGGGCCTGCACTTCGCCGACATCGCGCAGCTGCTGTCGGTGCTGAACCGGCTGGTCGACGCCGGCAACACCGTGATCGTCATCGAGCACAACCTCGACGTCATCAAGACCGCCGACTGGATCATCGACCTTGGCCCCGAGGGCGGGCCGGGCGGCGGGCAGATCATCGCGCAGGGACCGCCGGATGACGTGGCCCGGGTGAGCGCAAGTTATACGGGGCAGTTCTTGCGCAAGGTGCTCTAAGCGTCCAGCACCCGTGGCGTGGACGTCTTCGGACATTCTCGGCCGCGGCGCGTATTGATGTCGGCAGCGACAACCAGTAGATCGTGTCTGTGCCGACATGGTCGCTGGCGTCGCGCGCTGGCACCGTCTCCCGCAGCAGCATGGTGGCGCGCGACCGCGACGACGACTTTTACGACTCGCTCGGCACGCGTGTACGCAAGCTGCGCGAGGACCGCGGCTGGACCCAGGAGGAGCTGGCGCAGGCGATTGCGATCGAGCCGGCGACCCTGTCGCGCTACGAGACCGCGAAGAAGGCCTTCCCTCTGGACGTGCTACGTCGGATCGCGACCAGCCTGCGCGTGCCGCTCGGCCACCTGATCTTGGACGGCGGGACCAGCGGCACATCGAAGCTCGCCGACGCGCCCAACTACGACCGGCACGTCGATCCACGTCACGCCGAGGTGCTGGACGTGTGGCGCAAGATCCCGGCCGGCCGGCGCAAGCTGGCGCTGCGGCTGCTGCGCACGCTCGCGAGCGGCGAAGACTGACATCGCCACGGATTCCTCTTCGCCTACCATTTTCGCGTATCTTGAGCCGACGCTGACATGGAAGTCTCCACGCTGGCCGGCGTCGCCATCGAGAACCTGACCAAGTCGTTTGGCGATGCGGTCGCGGTGGACGGGATCTCGCTGCAGGTCGCGCCCGGCGAGATTTACGGGCTCCTCGGCCCCAACGGCGCCGGCAAGACCACGACGTTGCGAGTGCTGGCCGGCATCCTGGCGGCCAGCAGCGGGCGGGTGTCAGTCGCCGGTATCGAGGTCACGCCGCGCGCGCAGGAGGCGAAGCGACGCCTGGGCTTCCTCACCAGCACGACTGGCCTCTACGCGCGCTTGACCGCGCGCGAGCTGCTCACCTACTTCGGCCGACTGCACGGTATGGCGCCCGCCGCGGTGGCCGCTCGAATCGACTGGATCGCGCGCACGCTCGACTTCGCGACGCTGCTCGACAAGCGGTGCGAGGCGCTGTCCAGCGGCGGCAAGCAGCGCGTCTCGGTCGCGCGCGCGGTGCTGCACGACCCGCCCGTGCTGATCCTCGACGAGCCGACCGTGGGCCTAGACGTGCTGGCGACGCGCTTTCTGCGCGAGTTCGTGCGCGCCGAGCGCGACCGCGGCAAGGCGGTGATCTACTCGACGCACTACCTGGCCGACGCCGAGCTGCTGTGCGATCGCATCGGCCTTCTGCACCGCGGGCGCATGCTGGCCGAAGGTAGCCCGGCGGCGCTGCGCGCGATGGCCGGCGGCGCGAGCAGCCTGGAGGAGGCGTTCCTGACGCTGGTCGCCGCTCTCGAAGGGGGGGCCCGGCCTGCGCCGGCACCTTTGTCATGATGCGCCACCCGCGATTGGCCACGGTGGCGCTGGTCTACCGCAAGGAGCTGCGCGAGACGCTGCGCGACCGCCGCACGCTGATGGTGATGGTGCTTTTCCCGCTGGTGGTCTACCCGCTCATGTCGCTGCTGCTGGCGCAGGTGATGGCCAGCAAGGCGTCGAAGAATGCGGCCCACGCGTCGCGCATCGCGGTGAGCGGCGCGCCGGCCGAGACCGCGGCGCTGCGCAAGACGGTCGCGGCCGACCACACCAACTTCGCGCTGCAGCCGAGCGGCGACACCACCGACGTCGAGCTCGGCCGCCTCGACGCGCTGATCGTCGCCGGTGAAGGCCGCGCCGGGAAAACCGCTGTCACGATCGTCTACGACGAGACCCGGGAGCCTTCGAACCAGGCGCGCGAACGAATCGACCGCCTGCTCTCAGGCGCGCTGCCAGCCCAGTGCCAGCTGACGTATGCCGTCACCGACCGTAGCATCGCGCCCGGCGCCAAGGTGGGCGGCTACATCCTGTCCAAGATCTTGCCGCTCGTCGTGGTGGTCATGGTGATGCTGGGCGCGTTCTACCCGGCGATCGACATCACCGCGGGCGAGCGCGAGCGCGGCACGCTGGAGACGATCCTCGCGTCGCCGGTCGACCGGTTCGACCTGATGACTGGCAAGGTCCTGGCGGTGGCGACGCTCGCGGCGGTGACCGGTATGCTCAACCTGGTCTCGATCTCCCTGACCATGCTCGAGGGCATCCGCCTCATGGGCGGCGCGACCGAGGCGCTGCGCATTCCCTGGATTCGCACGCTGGCGTCGCTGATCATGGTCGTGCCGTCGGCGTTCCTGTTCGCGTCGGTGATGGTCGCCGTGGGCGCGATGGCGCGCGGCTTCAAGGAAGCGCAGAACTTGCTGACGCCGATTTACTTCCTGTGCATCACGCCCGCGCTGATCGCGGGCCTCGGCGAATACGAGATGGCCGGCGTCGCGCTGGTCGTGCCCGGGGTCAACGTCACGCTGCTCGCGCGCGCGATCGTGCTCGGCAATGCGCGGCTCGTACCGGCGCTCGTGGTGATCGCGTCGACGCTGGCGTACGGCGGGATCGCGCTGGCGCTCGCGGCGCGCCTCTACGACTCGGAGCGGCTCCTCTACGCCGACGACCAGCACCTGGGCCTGCGCGACTGGTTGCGACGCCTGCTGCTCGGCGCGCGCGACGACGAAAGCGTGCGGGCGCCCGGTGTATCGGCGAGCGACGCGCTGTTGCTGTTCGGCCTGGCGTACGTGCTGCTGTTCTTCGTGTTCTTTCCGCTGCAGTCGCACCATCTGGAGCTGGGGCTCGTGGTCTCGGAGTGGGGCGGCATGCTCGGGCTGGTGGTGATCTACGCGCGCGTCACGCGCCAAAAGCTGGCCGCGGTGCTGGTGCTCGAGCGCCCGCCCGCGCGCGCGCTGCTGGGCGCGCTGCTGTGCGGCCTCTCGGCGTGGGTCGCGATCGGCCTTTTGGCCCAGTGGATTGCGCCGCCGCCGCCCGAGCTGGTCGAGAGCCTGCGCCGCCAGATCTCGCCGCCCGGCGGTCGCGGGTTGGTCGCGACGTTGCTGCTGATGGCGGTGACGCCGGCGATCTGCGAGGAGGCGCTCTTTCGCGGGCCGATCCTGCGCGGCCTGGCGTCGCGGCTGTCGCCGCTGGCCGCCGCGGTGCTGACCGGCGTCTTCTTCGGGCTGTTTCACTTCGACGTCTGGCGCTTCCTGCCCACGGGCCTGCTCGGCGTGATGCTCTCGCTGATCGCCCTGCGTGCAAATTCGATCATTCCGTCGATGCTGGCGCACGCGGTCAACAACGGCTGCCTGGTAGCGCTGGCTCAGCTCGGGCTCGACGAGCGCATCAACACGTCGCGTACCGGCGTTCAGATCGCGATCTTCCTGGCCGCGACGGCCGTGCTGGCCGCGGGCGCCGTGCTGGTCGCGACCACTCCACCGACGGGTTCGCAGCGCGGCGAAGCGCCCAACGACGGAGGCGAAGCTCACAACGATGGAGGAAATGCTGAAAACGACGGACCACGTCAAATGTAGCGCAGTTCACGATCTTTCCTTGTCCAGACCTTGGATGATTGCTACAAGGGTGAAGAGGAGACATGGGAACTAGCGAAGAGAAGCGAGTATTAGGGTTGCTCCGAAAGTGCGACGTCCTGGCCAACCTTCCCGTCGAAGCTCTTCAGACCCTGCTACCGAACTTGAAGGTCGGCAGTTTTCGGCCGCGGCAGGTCATTTATTTGCCGGGCGATCGCGCGCAAGGCGTGCACTTCCTGGCGTCGGGCCGCATCAAGATCTCGAAGGTGACGCGCGACGGAAAAGAGCTGACGCTCGCGTACCGCGCCGAGGGTGACTTCTTCGGCGAGCCCTGCTTGCTGGAGGGTGGCCCGCGCGAAGAGATGGCCGAGGCCATGGACGCGTCGATCGCCGTCGAGGTCGAGCGCGAGCTGGTCGACCGCATGCTGCAGACCAACGGCATCGCCGCGTATCACTTCGCGCGCGCGCTCATCATTCGACGCAAGGACCTGGAGACGCGCGTCGAGCAGCTGATCTTCAAGGACGTCGGCTCGAAGCTCGCCGAGCTGCTGCTGAGCCTCGGCAACGAGCACGGCATCGCCGACACGCGCGGCGTGGTCGTCGGCCTCAAGATCACGCACCAGGAGATGGCGAACCTGATCGGCTCGACGCGCGAGACGGTGTCGCTGACGCTCTCTCAGTTCAAGCGCAAGGGCTTGATCCAGACCGAGGGCCGCAAGGTGATCCTGGCCGATCCAGAAGGCTTGCGCGCGATCTCGTAGAGAGCGTTGGCTCTCGCAAGGCCTGCCCTCAGCCCCGGCCCTCTCCCGCGGCAGACCGCAGGAGAGGGTGACTCGCTGAAAAAGTTCTTACCAGCCGCCGCGGCGACCTCCGCCGCGACCGCCGCGGCCGCCGCCTTCGCCGTAACCACCACCACCGCGGCCACCGCTGTCGCCGTATCCGCCACCGCCGCGACCGCCGCCCCCGCCGCCCCCGCCGCCGCCGCCGTATCCGCCGCCACCGCCGCCGCCGTATCCACCGCCGCCCGCGCGCGGCGTGCGCTCGCGCGCCTCGCTCACGTTGATGGCGCGCCCCTGCACTTCGCGCCCGGTCAGCGACTGAATCGCCTTCGACGCCTCGTCGTCACTCCCCATCTCGACGAACGCGAAGCCGCGCGGCCGTCCGGTGTCGCGATCCATCACGATCTTCACTTCGACCACGTTGCGGCCATCCTCTGCGAACACCTCGCGCAGCTCAGGTTCAGTCACGTTGTACGACAGATTTCCGACGTAGAGCCTGGTTCCCATCTCGTTCTCCTTGGTTCACTGATTCGGCGATTCGGCGCTAGGGGCACCTATTGCTGGGACGAGAGACTGCGGGCGGCGCGCGGAAGTCGCGCAGGCACACCCATGAAACGAGAGACGCGGGCGGCGCCGATGGCGCTGAAAGCGCCAAGCTCGATCCGCTGGAGGTCAGTCGGAGAGCTACCCTCGGGCGCTCGGGCAGGCACAACGAACCTCGGACACTGACGCGACGAACACAGCACGCGGAGAGCTCGCTAGTCCAACGAGATTACCAACGCCCGCGTGTGATGTCGAGCCACGTGCTCCGGGCGCACGGAATCCCGGCGGCCCGAGCGGGCTTCCGAAAATTCAGTGGATTGCGGCTATTTGTGGGAGAAAAGGCGCCGGCGCGCCGCGCGAGTCCGAGCAACGACCCCTTGTTGCGACCCCTAGCTGCGCAGGGCCTCGAGCACGGCCGCGCCGGCCTGGGCCGTGGTCGCCGGCGTCACGCCGGCAGGCGCCACGTCGCCGGGCAGCACGTTGCGGTCGATCGCGGCACCGACCGCCGCCTCGACCGCCGCTGCCTCGACGGAGAGGCCCAGGGAATGACGCAGCAGCAGGGCCAGGCTCAAGATCGTGGCGTAGGGGTTGGCGATTCCCTTGCCGGCGATGTCGGGCGCAGAACCGTGAATCGGCTCGTAGAGCCCGCGCTTGCCCTCGCCCAGCGAGGCGGACGGCAGCATGCCCATCGAGCCGGCGAGCATCGACGCTTCGTCGGTCAGGATGTCGCCGAACATGTTCTCGGTGACGATGACATCGAAGTCGGCCGGCCGGCGGATCAGATGCATCGCGCAGGCGTCGACCAGCATGTGCGAGAGCATCACATCGGGGAAGTCGCGCTTCACCACGCGCTCCGTCACCTCGCGCCACAGGCGCGAGGTCTCGAGCACGTTGGCCTTGTCGACCGACGTCAGCTTGCGCCGCCGGCCGCGCGCCAGCTCGCACGCCGAGCGCACGATGCGGGTCACCTCGACCTCGGTATAGACGCACGTGTCGACGGCGCGGTCCTTCTCGCGCAGCTTGTCGCCGAAATAGATCCCGCCGGTCAGCTCGCGCACGACGACCAGGTCGACGCCGACCAGCAGCTCGGGGCGCAGCGGCGACGACGCGATCAGCTTGGGATTGACCGAGACCGGGCGAATGTTCGCATAGAGGCCGAGCCCCTTGCGGATCGCCAGTAGCCCCTGCTCCGGCCGCACCTTGGCGTTGGGGTCGTCCCACTTCGGTCCGCCGACGGCGCCCAGCAGCACCGCGTCGGCGCCCCGACAGAGCTCCAGGGTCTCGAGCGGTAGTGCGCTTCCGGTCTGATCGATCGCGCAGCCGCCGATGAGCGCCTCACGCACCACGAACACGTGGCCCCATTTCTTCGCGACCGCCGCCAGGACCTCCGTGGCTTGCGCGACGACCTCTGGCCCGATCCCATCTCCCGGTAGAACGGCGACGACAGCTCGCATGTCGGAGCGGAACATACAGTGTCCGAACTGTACGTCAAGTGCCTCGGTCACCCCCTCCAGGCTTGCGCGATCGGCATGCGGCGGCCGGGGCCGAACGCCTTGCCGGTGATCTTCAAACCGGGCGGCATCTGGCGTCTTTTGTACTCGCTGACTCGCACGCGGCGCACCACGTCGTTCACGACCGCGGCGTCGAATCCGGCCGCGACCAGCGCCTGGGAATCCAGCCCCTGTTCCAGGTGCGCATCGAGGATCGCGTCCAGCAGGTCGTAAGGCGGCAGAGAATCCTGGTCGGTCTGGTCAGGGCGCAGCTCCGCGGATGGCGGCTTGGTGAGCGTCGCTTCGGGGATCACCGCGCGTTCGCGGTTGATCTCGCGCGCCAGCTTGTAAACCAGGGTCTTCGGCACGTCGCTGATCACCGCCAGACCGCCCGCCATGTCGCCGTACAGCGTGCAGTAGCCGGTCGCGAGCTCGCTCTTGTTGCCGGTGGTCAGCAGCAAGCGGCCGTGCCGGTTCGACAGCGCCATCAGGATCGCGCCGCGGATGCGCGCTTGCACGTTCTGCATCGCCAGGTCGGCGGCCTCGGACGCCGCGTTGCCCGTCTCGCCGGAACGCGCGTCCGCGAACGCGGGCGAGAGCGCGCCGAGGTAGGCCTCGAACATCGGCTCGATCGAGATGACGTTGAAGTCGATGCCCAGGTTCTTCGCCAGCGCGGCGGCGTCGGTGAGCGAGCCTTCGGACGAGAAGCGCGACGGCATCGCCACGCCCAGTACGTTGTCGGGACCGAGCGCGCGCGCCGCGATGCAGGCGACCAGCGCCGAATCGATGCCGCCCGACAGGCCCAGCAGCGCGCGCGAGAAGCCGCAGCGCCGCGCATAATCGGCGGTCCCCAGCGTGAGCGCATCCAGCGCTGATTTCAGGTCGGACGACGCCAGCTCATGCATGTCGCCGGTCTTGCGGTCGAGGTCGGCCACGATCAGGTCGGGCGCGTGCTCCCGGGCGCGCGCGATCACTTCGCCGTCGGCGCCCAGCACCAGGCTCGCGCCGTCGAACACCAGGTCGTCTTGACCGCCGACCTGGTTCACGAACACCAGCGGGCGGCGCCAGCGCCGCGCGGTGGCGGCCAGCATGCGCGGGCGCAGTTGCCGCTTCTCCATGGTGTAGGGCGATGCCGAGACGTTGATCAAGATCTCGGCGCCGCGGGCGACAAGCGTCTCGATCGGATCCGAGCGGTAGAGCCGGTGCGGCCAGAAGTCGGTGTCGTTCCAGATGTCCTCGCAGATCGAGATGCCCACCCGCCGGCCGCGCAGCTCGATCGGCGCTACATCGGTGGCTGGCTCGAAGTAGCGCCACTCATCGAACACGTCGTAGGTGGGCAGCAGTGACTTGCGCACCACCGCGACAATCTGGCCGCCGTCGATCAGCGCCGCCGAGTTGGCGACGCGGCGCCCGGCCACTGCCCCCTCAAGTGCCTCGGGGAAACCGACGAGCAACGCTGGTGCCTGGGCGCCCAAATCGGCCGTCACCCGCGCAGTGGCGCGTGCCAACGCCTCCAGCGACGCGCGCGCCGCCGCCAGGAAGGCCGGGCGCTCGAGCAGATCCTTGGGTGGGTAACCGGACAGTGCCAACTCTGGAACGACTAAGAGGTCGGCGCCACGGCGCGCGGCATCCAGATGCGCAGCCGTTATCAGACGGCGGTTGCCGTCGAAGTCCCCGATGGTCGGGTCGATTTGGCCGAGCGCGACGATCACGCTCGGACTTTAACGTGAGGGATCCGCAGCTACGAGCGATTTGGATCGGGCGTGATAAAATTACCCAGCATGTCCAGCGCCGGTGAGGCGGTTGCCCCTACAGTGCTCGGCCTCGAGCTCATCGAGTCGGCGACCCGACCCCAGGACATCCCGCGTGAGCACCGGATCTTCGTCAATCGCAACCTGCGTCTCGATCGCATCGATCTGGTCGGGTTCGATATGGACTACACGCTGGCCCTTTACAACCAGGCCAAGATCGAAGAGCTGTCGATGCGGGCCACGCTGCACAAGCTGGTCACGACCAAGGGTTACCCTGAGGAGATCCGCGGGCTGGCCTACGACCCGACGCTGGCCATCCGCGGGCTGGTCGTCGATCGAATCCACGGCAACATCTTCAAGCCCGACCGGTACGGCTTCCCCGGCCGTGCCCGCCACGGGTTGACGCCGATCGACCGCGCGAAGATGTCCGAGCTCTACCAGCGCGAGCGGATGCGGTTGTCGGCGCGGCGCTACGCCTGGATCGACTCGCTGTTCGCGCTGCCCGAGGCGGTGCTCTACGCCAATCTGGTCGACTACTTCGATCGCACGGTGGTCGGGCAGAAGCCGACCTACGACGTGCTCTGGGAAGACATCCGCGAGTGCATCGACCTCGCGCACCGGGACGGATCGATCAAGGCCATCGTCAGCGAGGAGCTGTCGTCATTCATCGTGCGCGACCCGGCGCTGGCCGAGACGCTGCACAAGTTCCGCTCGTCGGGAAAGCGGCTCTTTCTGCTGACCAACTCGGCCTGGGACTACACGAGCCGCGTGATGAGCTACCTGCTCGACGGGGTGCTGACCGCCTATCCGTCGTGGCGCAACTACTTCGACATCATCGTCGTCAGCGCCGGCAAGCCGGAGTTCTTCACCGACGAGCAGCCGTTCGTCGAGCTCGACGCCGAGGGCGCGCCGATCGTGCGTTCCGCCGACGGGCGGCCCGCCGACGCGCCGTTCGCGCGCGGCCGCATCTACTCGGGCGGCAACATTCGCGAGTTCCAGGAGCGCGCGCGCGCCAGCGGCGACCGCGTGCTGTTCGTCGGCGACCACATCTACGGCGACATGCTGCGCTCGCGCAAGTCGTCGAACTGGCGCACGGCGATGGTCCTGCAAGAGCTCGAGCACGAGGTGTCGACCTACGACCGCATGCGCGTGCCGCTCGCGCGGCTCGACCAGCTCGACAACCAGCTCATCCACCTCGACTCCGAGATCAACGAGCGCCAGAACGCGATGCGCACGCTGCAGAAGCTGGGCGCCGAGGCGCCGCTCGCCGGTCACCTGCCGGCGGCCAAGCGGCAGATCAAAGACGCGATCGAGAAGCTGCGTGCCGACCTACGCGCTGCGACCACGCAGCACCGCACGGTGGAGAGCGAGATCGACGACGCTTTCAACCCGCACTGGGGCCCGCTCTTTCGCGAAGGATATGAGGTCAGCAAGTTCGGCGAGCAGGTCGAGGCTTACGCTTGCGTCTACACGAGCCGCGTCTCGAATTTCCGCTTCAGCTCGCCCATGCAGTACTTCCGCGGCCCGCGCGACCGCATGCCCCACGAGCGTGTCTAGCGTCCTAGCGCCTGCGAACCAGCGCCGAGGCTTCCTCGAGCCTCAGCAGGCGCGCGGCGCCGAAATAGACCACCGCCCCGAGCGTCACCGGCACGAAGACCTTGATGATCCAGCCGAACAGGCGCGGCTGCAATTCGAGCGGTTCGAGACGCGCGCTCACGAACCACACCACGGCGGCCATGACCAGCGACGCGAGCAGGATGCGCGCGACGGCGCTGAAGAAGTCCACCGTGAAGAGCCCGCGGATCTGGATCTGGAACGCCACCAGCAACACCACGAGGTTCACGGTCGCGGCCAGTGACGTGCCGACCGCCAGGGCCACGTGCCCGAAGCGATGGTAGGTGGTGAAGCTCCAGAGCAGGTTGGCCGCCACGGCGCTGACGCTGGCGAGGAGCGGCACGCGCGTGCTGCCGAGCGCGTAGTACGCTGGCGCGACGACCTTGATCGCCGCGTAGGAGCAGAGGCCGAGCGCGTAGCCCGACAGCGCGTTCGCGGTCGCCAGCGTCGCCGTGCTGCTGAAGCGACCGTGCTGGTAGATGAGGCGGATGATCGGCACGCCCAGCAGGGCGAGCCCGACCGTCGACGGCACGGTCAGGAACAGCACCATGCGCAGCCCGCGGCGCAGCGTCGCGCGCAACGCGTCCCAGTCGCGCGAGGCGGCGTCGCGCGACAGGTGCGTGAGCGCGGTGGTGGCGACCGCGACACCGAAGACGCCGATCGGCAGCTGCATCAGACGAAACGCGTAGCTGAGCCAGGAGATCGCACCGTCGGAGAGCTGGCTCGCGAACGACGAGTTGACCACGACGTTGATCTGCACTGCCGCCACGCCTAGGGTCGCCGGCGCCATCAGCGTGGCGATCCGGCGCGTGCCCGGGTCGCGCAGGCGCAAGTCGGGCAGCAACTTGGGGCGGAACCCCATGCGCCAGAGCGGGGGGACCTGGATACCCAGCTGCGCGATGCCGCCCACGACGGTCAGCGCCGCCCAGACGACCACCGCAATGCGCCCGCCCGGCGAGATGAAGTACACGACCGCGCCGCCGAGGATGGCGACGATGTTGAACATCGATGAGGCCAGCGCCGGCGTGGTGTAGCGCTCCTCGGCGTTGAGCGCGCCCATGGCCACGACCGCGAGCGAGATCGCCGGCAGGAACGGCATCATGATGCGCACCAGTTGCTGGCAGAGCGCCGCCTTTTCCGGGCCGAAGCCTCTCCCCACCAGCGAGACCACCGGTTGCGGAAAGAGCATGCCAAGCACCGCGATCGTCCCGAGGTAGATCGTCAGCGTCGACATCACGCGATTGGCGAGCGTGTAGGCGGCGGCGCGCGACTCGTTCTTGAGCGTGCTCACGTAGGTCGGCACGAACGCGGTCGACAGCGCGCCTTCGGCAAACAGATCGCGCAGCAGGTTCGGGATGCGGAACGCCGCGAGGAACGCGTCGCTGTAGACGCCGGCGCCGAGCATGAGCGCGAAGATCTGCTCGCGCACCAGCCCCAGCACGCGCGACAGCATGGTGAGCGCGCTGACCCGTCGGGCGCCGCGCGCCAACCGGTCGGTACCGGCGCCGGCCTGCGGCGCACTTGCGATCATTGCGTCCTGAGCCTATCAGACGCGTTCATGAGCTCGGCCGCACGATCGCGCAGGGGTGACGCCGGTCCCCGGCGCAGCTGATCCAGGATCTGCTTGTCGGCTGGCGAGGCCGCGCGCGCAAGACAGCCGAGCATCTCGACCGCGTCGGCGGCGGGCGTCCCGCGGGAGGGGGCCATCTGTCGCGCCTGCTCGACCACCGCCGCGGGAGGCGCGTCGGTCTTGAACGGCGCGCCTGCACCCGAGCCGTCGGCCGGCTCATCGCGGCACAGCGTCGCCACCGCCGCCGACACCACCAGGCGCTCGGGATCCCGCACCACGTCACGGAGGGCGCTGCTGGCGCGCCGCTCCTCGGGCCGCAACACCAGCGCGGTCGCGCGCCGCACTGCCGGCACCGGGTCGCGCAGCAGCGCCGCCAGCTCGCCGCTGGCGGCCGGGCAGACCACCGATGCGCTGGCCACCGCGCTGATGGCCGCCACGCGAGCGGTCACCGCGGCCTCGGGACGCGTCGCCAGCCCACGCAACCCATTGCAGGCGCGGTCGACCATGTCGGGCGGGACCTCCCAGTCGTCGAGCGCGCCGGGTTCGGCGCCGTCGAGCAGCTGGCCGAGCACGCGCGCCGCTGCCGCGGAGATGGCGGCGTTCGGCGACTCGAGCAGATCCGTGACCGCGCCGATCTCCAGCACCGCACCGCGCGTGAGCGGCAGCGCGACCAGCGCCGCCTCGGCGACCGCGGGATCAGACCGGTGCAGGGCCTCGCCCAGATGGCCCGGGCCCATGCGCTCGGCCAGGCGTTCGAGCGCGCCCCGGTCTTTCTTCTTCACCGCGTGCACCAGCTCGTCGTCGTGGGTCATGATGAGGCCAGTACGCAGGCTGGCCTTGCGCGCGACGCGCGGCGGCTTTGCCCCCAGCGCCGACCCGGCAAAGGAGAGAGAAGATAGGACGAGCAGGGGAGCGAGGACGAGGCGGAGCACCTACCTGAGAGTTATCACCCCTTGGGCATAAACGTCCTCTTTTCCTCCGCCCTCGGATTCCTTTTCGACGGTGATGCCGTACTCGTGCCCACGCTGAAACCCCATCGCTTCGGTCAGGACGAGGTCGTTCATGTGCAGGATCTTCTGCCCGGGGTCCGACGGCGTCTCGAACACTCGCAACGGCGGCAGCTCACCGCGGCTCGCGCGATCGCGGTCCGCGGGGGCGGTCACGTCGCGCGCGACGACGTGGAGCATCTCGCCGGCCGCCGGCTCGTCCAGGAACGCCACCAGGTGCAACCGCCAGAACCCGGTCTCCTCTTGCACGGCCGAGCGACGCATGCGGTTGAGGCTGGTGATCATGACGCGGTCCGATCCGAAATCGGGCGCCAGAAGCACGTCGCTAAAAACGATCTGGCCGCGAAACTGGCCCCAGGCCTCTGCACCCGCCGAAGCAGGGGCGCGCATCGGCAGGAGCAAGAGTCCCGCGACGACGGCCAAAGCTGCAAATGAGCGCCACATGATGAGCCTGCGTTGCTACGATTCCGATAACCCCGGCTTTCTCGACGAAGCCCAGCTACCGCGTCAGCTGCGCAGTTCAAAAAGTCGCCATCTTCCGCACGCCGTCAAGCTGGGAATGCCCAGCCGGGTGTAGGCGTTCCCCCCTGGAATGGCGAACCGATATGGTGTATTCGGGGGAGCGGAGATCCTAGACGGTGAAACCAACCGACGTTCGTGATCCCAGCTACTTCCACAAAGTCGTCGATTGCCAGTGGGCCTGTCCGGCGCACACCAACGTGCCCGAGTACATTCGCATGATTGCGCAGGGACAGTACGCCGATGCGTACCTGCTCAACCGGCAATCGAACGTTTTCCCGGGGATTCTCGGGCGAACGTGCGATCGCCCGTGCGAGCCGGCGTGCCGCCGCACGCGCATCGACGAGAAACCGGTCGCGATTTGCCGCCTCAAGCGCGTCGCCTCCGACCTGCGCGGCGACGTCGACGATCGCCTGCCGAAAGCCGCCGCGCCGAACGGAAAGCGCGTCGCGCTCATCGGCGCCGGTCCGGCCTCGCTCGCGGTGGCCAACGACCTGACGCCGCTCGGCTACGAAGTGGTGATGTTCGAGAAGGGCCCGTCCGCGGGCGGCCTCATGCGCACCAACGTGCCGGTCTTCCGGCTCCCGCGCACGGTGCTCGACGAAGAGATCGACATGATCCTGCGCATGGGCGTCGACATCCGTTACAACACCCCCGTGAACAGCCTCAAGGCGCTGCTTCACGAGAAGCCGAAGTTCGACGCGGTCTTCGTCGGTACCGGCGCGCCGCGCGGCAAGGAGCTGGAGATCCCCGGCCGTCACGAGGCCGGCGATCACGTGCACATCGGCATCGACTGGCTGGAGAGCGTCGCGTTCGGCCACATCGAGTCGATCGGCGAGCGCGTGCTGATCATCGGCGTCGGCAACACCGCGATGGACTGCTGCCGCACGTCGCGCCGCCTCGGCGGCAAGGAGATCAAGGTCATGGCGCGGCGGACGCGCCAGTTCTTCAAGGCTTCGCCCTGGGAGCTCGAGGACGCGGAGGAAGAGCAGATCGAGATCGTGGTCAACCACGTGCCCAAGCGCTTCGTCGTCGAGGGCGGCAAGCTCAAGGGCATGGAGTTCGAGCGCGTCGAGTGGAGCGAAGACGCCAAGGGCCGGCAGATCTCGACGGTCGTCGACACCGTGTTCATCCCCGCTGACGACGTGATCCTGGCGATTGGGCAGGAGAACGCGTTCCCCTGGATCGAGCGCGACATCGGCATCGAGTTCGGCCGCTGGGACATGCCGGTCGTCGACGAGACGACCCACCAGTCCACGCTGCCGGGCGTGTTCTTCGGCGGCGACGCCGCTTGGGGCCCCAAGAACATCATCTGGGCGGTCGCGCACGCACACGCAGCCGCCATCTCGATTCACAACCACTGCCAGGGCGTCGACGTCAACGAGCGGCTGAAGCCGGGTATGAACCTGGTGACCCAGAAGATGGGCCTCCAGGAGTGGAGCTACAGCAACGACTACAACCCGGCCAAGCGCGCGAAGATGAAGCACGTCGACCTGCGCGAGCGCTTCACCCAGCTCAACATCGAAGTCGAGCTCGGCTTCGACGTCGAGCAGACGGCGCGCGAAGTCGAGCGCTGCCTGAACTGCGACATCCAGACGGTGTTCACTGACAAGCTGTGCATCGAGTGCGATGCCTGCATCGACATCTGCCCGACGCAGTGCCTGACGATCGCGCCGGTCAGCGAGCAGGATGACGAAAAGGCGCTGCGCAAGCGACTGACGGTTCCGGCCGCCAACTTCGATCAGGCGGTCTTCACGTCGGGGGCGCTGCCGCAGACCAAGCGAATCATGGTGAAGGACGAGGACGTTTGCGTGCACTGCGGTCTGTGCGCGGAGCGTTGTCCGACGGCGGCGTGGGACATGGAAAAGTTCGAGCTCGTCACTCCTTACGCGGGAAAAAACGGGTGCACCAAAACAGAGTAGTTCGTAGCAACGACTTCGCGCTCAAGCTCGCCAACGTCAACGGAACCGGATCGGCCAGCGCCAACAGCCTGCTCATGCAGGCGATCTTCCGCATGGGCATTCCGGTCTCGGGCAAGAACCTGTTTCCGTCGAACATCCAAGGTCTGCCGACGTGGTACGAGGTGCGCGTCAACAAGAACGGCCACACCGCGCGCGCGCAGGATTACGATCTGATCGTCGCCATGAACGCGGAGACCTATGCGCGCGACGTGAAAGAAGTGTCCAGCGGCGGGTATCTGCTGTTCGATTCGACCTGGCCGCTCGACGACGAGCTGCTCGCACGCAAGGACATCACGTTCCTGGGGGTGCCGCTCGCCAAGATGTGCAACGAGATCTTCAACAATTCGCGCGAGCGAATCCTGATGAAGAACATCGCGTACCTGGGCTCGCTGGTCGCGCTGCTCGACATCGACATGAAGATCATCGATCACATGCTCGAGGAGAAGTACTCGAAGAAGAAGGCGCTGCTCGACTCGAACCACAAGGCGCTGCGCGCCGGCTACGACTACGCGATCGAGCACCTCGACTGTCCGCTGCCGTTCCGCCTCGAGAAGATGGATGCGACCGGCGACAAGATCCTCATCGACGGCAATACCGCGACCGCGCTCGGCTGCGTCTACGCGGGCTGCACCGTCGCCGCGTGGTACCCCATCACGCCGTCGACGTCGGTGATGGATGCGTTCAAGCAGTTCTGCCAGGACTACCGGAAGGACAAGGACACCGGCAAGAACAACTACTGCATCCTGCAGGCGGAGGACGAGCTGTCGGCGATCGGCATGGTGATCGGCGCCAACTGGAACGGCGCGCGCGCGTTCACCTCGACGTCGGGACCGGGCATCTCGCTCATGAGCGAGCTCATCGGCCTGGCCTATTACGCCGAGATCCCGGCGGTGCTCGTCGACGTGCAGCGCACGGGACCGTCGACCGGCATGCCGACGCGCACGCAGCAGGGCGACATCCTGGCGTGCGCCTACGCGTCGCACGGCGACACCAAGCACATCCTGCTCTTCCCCGGCAGCCCCGACGAGTGCTTCCACTTCGCGGTGGCGTCATTCGATCTCGCCGAGCGCTTCCAGACGCCGGTGTTCATGCTGTCGGATCTCGACATCGGCATGAACGACTGGGTCTGTCCGCGCCTGCGCTGGGATGATTCGTATCGCCCGAACCGCGGCCGCGTGCTCAGCGCCTCCGAGCTCGAGTCGATGCCGAAGTTCTTCCGCTACTCGCCCGAGGACGCCGACCACGTGGCGGCGCGCACGCTGCCTGGCGTGCATTCAAAGGGCGCTTTCTTCACCCGCGGCTCGGGGCACAACAAGCTGGGCGGCTACACCGAGATCCCCGACGAGTATCAAGACGTCATGGACCGCCTGGCGCGCAAGCACAAGGCGGCGGCCAAGGCGGTACCCGCGCCGATCATCCGCAAGCAAGCCGACGCGACGTTCGGCATCGTGACCGTCGGAGGCTGTGACCTCGCGGTGCGCGAGGCGATCGAGACACTGGCCGAGCGCGGCATCATCGCCGACTACATGCGCGTTCGCGGGTTCCCGTTCGACGACAGTGTCGAGTCGTTCCTGCGCTCGCACGAACGCATCTACGTCGTCGAGCAGAACCGCGACGCGCAGCTGCGCACGCTGCTGACCATGGAGACCAGCGTGCCCCACATCAAGGACAGGCTGCATCCGATCCTGGTCTACGGAGGCTTTCCCCTGTCGGCGCGACACGTCCTGGACGGCGTCGCCGCCGAGACCGAGCGCCGCGTCGGCAGCGGACCGGTGCGCGCGGTTCGCAAAGAAGGTTAAAAGAAGGCTAGGAGAAGGGTTCAATCCAATGGCGTCGATAAAAAAACCGTCCGTCATTCACCCCAACCTGAAGCCGAACAACATCGGCCTCACCCTGCGCGACTACGAAGGGTCGATGTCGACCCTGTGCGCGGGGTGCGGGCACGATTCGGTCACCGCGGGGATCGTGCGCGCGTTCTACGAGCTCGACACGCCGCCGCATCTCATCGCGAAGCTGTCGGGAATCGGCTGCTCGTCGAAGACGCCGACCTATTTCGTCGGCGGCGCGCATGGCTTCAACTCGGCCCACGGCCGCATGCCGTCGATCGCGACGGGCGCCAACGCCGCCAACCGCGACCTCACGTACATCGGCATCTCGGGCGACGGCGACTCGCTGTCGATCGGCCTCGGGCAGCTGTGCCACGCGATCCGGCGCAACCTGAACATGCTCTACGTCATCGAGAACAACGGCGTCTACGGTCTGACCAAGGGCCAGTTCTCGGCGTCAGCGGACATCGGCACCAAGAGCAAGCGCGGCGAGGCCAACCGGCAGAGCCCCATCGACCCCGTGATGCTGGCGCTGACGCTCGGCGCGACCTTCGTCGCGCGCAGCTTCTCGGGCGACAAGGCGCAGCTCGTGCCGTTGCTCAAGGCCGGGCTTGCGCACCGCGGGTTCGCGATCATTGACGTGATCTCGCCGTGCGTGACCTTCAACGACCATGAGGGGTCGACCAAGAGCTATCTACACACACGCAAGCACCTCTTGCAGCTCGTCCAGGCTGACTTCGTGCCGCCGGCGCGAGAGATCACCACCGACTACAGCGAGGGCAGCACCGTGAGCGTGACGCTGCACGACGGCAGCAGCGTGCGGCTCTCCAAGGTCGAAAAGGACTACGACCCGACCGACCGCCGCCGCGTCTTCGCCGACCTGCAGGCGCGCCAGGGACGCGGTGAGGTTCCGACAGGCCTCTTGTTCGTCGACAAGAGCAGCGGCGACGTGCACGACATGAACGCCACCGTCGACACGCCGCTGGCCCAGGTGCCGTACGAGAAGCTCTGCCCCGGCAGCGCCGCCCTCGACGAGCTGCAGGAAGCGTTTCGGTAGACCAGAGAGGTCCGACCCGACTCTCTCCGATCCCCTCGCCCCGTCTGCGGGGAGAGGGTTAGGGAGAAGGGCCGTCGGGCGCTACGAGTCGCAAGGCTTGCCCTCTCCCTAACCCTCCCCCGCGGACGGGGGAGGGGACCGGATGAGAGCTAGTGCCGGCCGGGCGGAGAGATCGTGATGATGTTCGGCGAGCTCGCCCTGCCATTGCTGGCGGCGACCTTGTCCTCGTTGCGCGCCTCGACGTAGTACTGCAGTAGCTTGCCGTTGAGCTTGTTGGCGGTGACCACCGCGCGCGACCAGCCCTTCTTGGTCGGGTCCATCACCACCGCGTTGTAGAGGACCGCGTTCGCCGGCCGGTAATAGAACACGATGTTCTTGGCGCGGACGCCCGGCTGGGTGATGCAGTTGACGAAGAGATCGGCACCGCCCTGAACGTCCTCGGGGATCGCGCAGTGCACTGGCTCGGGGATGTGCGACGGAGCCGGCGGGATCGCCTCCAGCTTGTCGCGCTCGGCGATCGCGCGCGACTCCCAGCTCTTGCGCTCCTTGTCACGCGCGTCGGCGACCTGACGCTCGTTCAGCAGCTTCTCCTTCGCCTGGCGCTCCTGCTGCTCGCGCTGCTGGGTCGCGGCCAGCTGCTTCTCCTTCTCGGCCTTCTCTCGCTCGAGCTGCGCCACGCGCTGCTTGAGTTCGTTCTCGGTCTGCTGCGCGCGCGCCTTGATGTCCGACTCGGACTGCTGCGCCTTCAGCTTCAGATCGGCCAGCGCGCGGTCGCGGTCCATCTTCTCGCGCTCGAGTTTCTCGTTGGCGTCGCGCTCCTTCTTCTCGCGCTGCTCGCCGGCCGAGAGCTGCTTCTCCTTCTCGGCCTTCTCCCGCTCGAGCTGCTGCACTTGCTGTGCGGTCGCCAGCAGCAGGCTGTCCTTCTCGGTCTTCTCCTTGGCCAGCGCCTCCTTCGCGTCGCGCTCCTTCTTCTCGCGCTGCTCGCCGGCGGTGCCTCGCTTTTCCTTGATCGCGACGTCGTTCTCCAGCTCCTTGACGCGCATCTTCGCCTCGCTGAGCTGGCGCTCGAGATCCATCTTGTCGTGGCGGTACTTGTCGCTCTCGGCCTTCTCCTTGGACAGCGCGTCTTTGGACATGGTCAGCGCCTTGTCGAGCCGGTCGAACTCCTCGCGCGCCTCCTTCTTCACCGCCGCCACGTCGGCGTCGCTGCCGCGGCACTTCTCACTGGCGGCGGTACGTCGGGGGGCGGGGGCCTCGGCCTCGTCGTCGCGCTCGGCAGCCGCTTCGCGCCGTGACGCTCGAGCCGGCGGCGCCGGCGGCGCCTCCTCGGCGGGCGCCGCCTCCGCCTGTTGCCCCGCCTCGGTGAACGCCGCCATGACGGTCTTTGTCGCCATGTTCGACCGCACCTCGATGTCGGGACGAATCTTCAGCGCCTTGCCGAAGTACTTCACGCCGAGCGCGCGGTTGTCGAGCCCATCGACGTAGAGCACCCCGATGTGCAGGTAGACCCGCGCCATGATCGGGTCGCTCGCGAGCGAGTCCTTTCCGATCGACATCGCTTTCAGCAATTGCTTCTTCATCTTGTCGAAGTCGCCGTCGCTGTACGCGGCCGTCGCCGCATCATCCAGCGTGGTCACTTGCTTGACCTGCGCCTCTTTGTCAGCCGCTCCCGCGTGACGACCGGAGAGCAGCAGGAACAGGGACACCACCGAAACCGCAACGATCTTGGTCATGACGATTTCGGAGCTTAGGATTTTTTTGAAGTGGCGGGGATCAAAAACGACGCCAAAAAACGGCTCAAAAAAGCCCCGGAAATGCCTTTCACCAGGCAGGTCTGGGCTCGGGCGGGGGTTCTCCCCCCCACCCGGTTTCCCTGGCGGTCTCGCGCGGCTCGGTCCAGGATGCGGGGCGCCAGCTCAGTACGGCATTCCGGGTAGCGGCATCGCTATGGTGAAGACGCCGGGCGTTGAACCGAGCGTCGTAATGAACAGCGTCTTTCGGTCAGCACCGCCGAACGCGACGTTGCTAACCGACTGGACACCGTTGCCGGTAATGGTGATGTCGCCAACCTTCGTCCCTGCCGGATTGAGCACCGTGACATTCGAATTGTTTGCGATGTAGAGATCCCCGGCGCAGTCGAAGACCATTCCGTCCGAGCCCGAATACGTCTGCGGATTGGGCACGCCGTCCTGCCGCGGGCTGGTCGAGCCGTCAGCGTTCACCGCGTATTTGTAGAGCCCCGGGCCCGACACGTAGAGGGTGTTCTCGTCGAGAGAGAGCGTGACGCCGTTCGGCTGGCTCAGGGTCTCGTCGACCACGCTGACGGTCGCCGTGGGGAGCGGCGAGATGCGGTAGACCCGCGTATGCCCTGCGCCCTGTGGCGCCGGCTTCGGCGCCTGGTTGTTGTCGGGGTCGGAAAAATAGATATTTCCGTCGCTGCGTACCGCCAAATCGTTGGGGGCGTTGAAGCGAACACCCATGTAGCCGGGAGCGATGATTTGCAGGCTGTTCGGGCTGGCCAGTGGAATCCGGCAAATCGAGCCGTCGATGTGGATGGCTCCTACGAGATCGCCGTCGGGCAGAATCGCAAGACCGTTGGTGCCGTCGTTGGTCGCGAATACCGTCGATGGGCTGCCCGGCACGACCTTGAGGATGCGCGATGGTGGGGGCGGATTGCCGCCCAAGATCTGCGAGACGTAGAGCGCGTTGCCGAGCCAGACGGGCCCCTCTATGATCGAGAACCCTTGGCCGAAGGTGGTGTCGGGCGGAACGCCCGTCAGCTGCTGCGCGGTGGGCGCCAAGCCGGTCGTGCTCGCGAGCGGCGTGTACGAGCCCGGCGGCATCGGGCACTTGAAAACCGCGCTGGCCGCGCCGCCCGTGCCCGTCGCGCCGCCCGTACCAACGGAGGTTCCACCCGCGCCGGTCGTAGAGCCTCCGATCCCCGTCGCTGCGCCGCCTGCGCCGGTTGCCGCGCCACCCGCGCCCGAAGGCGAGCCCCCCGCTCCCGTCTGCGTGCCCCCGGAGCCGCCGTCGCCGGAATGCGAGGTGGCGGATGTGCAAGCCTCGAACGAAAGTACGGACAGCGACAATAAAGCCAAGCTCAGTGAAGCGCGGTTCATCCAAATCTCCTCGTCGATAATCACAATCAATCGAGCTGCGGTCGAGCTTGGACGCGCGCGACCGGGCCCGCCGCCGAGCTCGCGGCGCAGTCTACTCTGTCCGACGAGAGGGCGAGATCTTGGAATCTTGGGGCGTGACGTCGATCAATCGGGAGGCGCTTCTCGACCATACGCGGCAGGAGCTGCGCGGCTCGCGTTGACACGCACCTCGGCCGGCCGATACGGTGTCCGCAACTTCACCGGCGGGTGCGCCGATAGTGGCGGCACAGGATTGGGAGGCTAATTTAAGATGACCGCACCCTTGTCGCGCTCGTTCAAGGTTCGCTCCGTTCTATTGGCAGTTTTGGGCCTCGCCAGCTGCACGACCTACAAAGTCGCGCCCAGCGACGGTGGAACTGATGGATCGATCAGCGGCACAGGAGGAAGTGCTTCCGGCGGTTCCGCGGCGGGGGGAGCTAGCGGAATCGGCGGCGCGGCGGGAACAAGAGGCTCGGGCGGTTCAGCCGCAGGGGGAGCGAACGGAACCGGCGGCGCAAGAGCGAACGGAACGGGCGGCGGACCAGGCGGTATCGGAGCTGGCGGCAGCGGGGTCGGTGGCGCCGCCGGAGGTGCGACGGGCTCGGGCGGGAGCATCGCCGATGCGGGCGCTGATCGTCCCGCTCCGCACGCTCTGGGTGAGACGTGCGGAGGCGATCAAGACTGCGCCTCCAATCACTGCGCCGGGACAATCTGTTGCGACCAAAGTTGCACTGGCCCTTGCGCGCAATGCTCGTCGACAGGCCACTGTCAGATGCCCGCCGACGATCCTGCGTGCGGAACGATCGCGTGCCCAGTCGACACGCCGTGCCGGGACTGGGCGACGTCGATCACGGTCAACCGGTGCAAGGCGGTAGGTCAATGCAAGGTGGCGGCGGACTGCGCGTTCCTCAATACCCCCGCAAAAACATTCTGCGGTCGCTATCAGGGCATGGCCGACCTGGCGCTCGTCTGCGACGGGAATGGTAACTGTGGAAGCCCGACCGTGACTTGTGGGGCGGACGGAGAGTGCCCGGTGAATCCGGGAGCCTGCTGCTGGAACAATAACACTACCTCCTGCCAACCTGCGGTCGCGAACTGCGCGGAAGGTCCTGGCGCACTTCCGATTTACGCGGCGTGTGACGAGTCCGCCGACTGCCCGCCGGGAGACACGTGTTGCTTTTATACCGGAGTCGGCGGCGCCCACAGCACTTGCAATCCCAATTGCCTGGCGCCCATCAACATGGCGCTTCAAAGGCAAGTCTGCAACCCAGCTGTCGTCGGAGAATGCCAGGTTGGCACTTGCCAGGCCACCAACTCGACAACGCCTCCGTACTTCCTGTGTATGTGAACTATCGGCTTTTCCAATTGAACTGACTTCGGGGAAGCGATAGAAGTCGATCAGTTCGGGTAGGTCCGACCTTTTTGCCGTGATCACTTCCGGCAATGATGTGAAAGGGGCTTAGCTAATGAAATCTGCGTATCTCCTGCTCGCGGCCGGGTTCGCCACCGTTGGTCTTCTCGCCGAGGGATGCGTCTCTGGCGACACTGTCAACGGCGGGGGTGGCCAGACCGGCAGCTCGAGTGGTGGTCATACCGGTACCGGCAACAGCTCCGGTTCGCTCGGGGGTTCGAGCTTCGGTTCGGGAGGATCCAGCTTCGGTCAGGGCGGGTTCACTGGCGGTGGCCAGGGGGGCTTCACTGGCGGCAGCCAGGGCGGCTTCACTGGCGGTGGCCAAGGCGGCGTCACCGGCGGTGGTGCCGGCGGAACGACGACGGTCACCGGTCCTTGCACCGTGGCGGTGGCCGACGCGCTGATCGACGATTTCGAGAAGGCTGCGAACGGCGTCGCCCATCCCTGTGTCCACGGCTATTGGTACACGTACAACGACGGAAGCGCCGGCACGCAAACGCCCGCGGTGAACATGTGGATGAATGTGCCGATCACCGATCGGACCGGCAGCACCATGGCTGCCCACAGCACGGGAACAGGCTTCACGGGGGACGGGAAGGGGAACATTTTCGCGGGATTCGGGCTGGACTTCAATCCCGCCCCTGCCCCGAGCACGGCCAAGTTCACCGTCAACGCATCCGCGTTCAAGGGGGTCACGTTCTTCGCCAAAGGCTCGGGGACGATAACGGTCCAGCTTCCGACACCGATCACCGACCCGACGCTGGGATGCGTGAGCACAATGGCGGCCCCCTGCTACGACGTCAGCTCCAAAACCATCCCCCTCCCGGCCGCTTGGACCCAATTCAATCTGATGTGGAGCGATTTTACGCAGATTGGATATGGAGCCAAGGAGACGTTGAGCGGATCGAACCTCGGGGGGATCAAGTTCGTCAGCCAGTTACCGAGTCCCGCGACTACTTTCGTCCCCTACGACATGTGGATCGACGATCTGAAGTTCATCCCGTAGCTCGCTCTTCCACCCCCCCCCGGAGGGCTGCCGCTTGGCTCGCTCCCACAAGCTCGTTGGCCGGCTGGTTCTAGCCGGCCTCATTTCCCTCGGTTGCGTCTCCAAGAATCCGGCGCCGGCACCAGCGGCGCCCGCGCCAGCCGTGGTGGCGGTGCCCGGCGCACCGCCCGCCGACTGGAACGCGCCGCCGACCAACGGCTCACCGGGCATGAACGTCCCGAAGCTGTCGGGCAACAATTTGATCGCCAATGCGACGTTCGGCGGCGGCAAGTCTTTGCCGTGGACCAATTCGTTCTCGTCGCCGGGGGCAGGGCGCTCCTTCGTAGCCAAGGACGGCGAGCTCTGCATCGAGATCACCAACAAGGGCGTGAACGGCTGGGACGCGCAGCTGCGCCACCGCCCGATGGTGATCCAGAAGGGACACACCTACTCGATCAGCATCAAGGCGCACGCGACCCGCCCGGCACGCCTCCGCGCCAAGGTCGGCATGTCGGGACCGCCCTATGCGGAGTACTGGACCGACAGCATGGACCTGCTCACGCGGCCGCAGACCTTCGTCGGCACGTTCACCATGGCCCACGACGATGACGGCACCGCGGAGTTTGCGCTGCACGTGGGCGGCGCGCTCGCGGGCGAGGGGCCGGTACCGTTCAACGTCTGCATCGATGACGTCTACCTCGACGATCCGCAGTTCGTGCGCAAGGAAGAATCGCCGCCCGCGCCGATTCCCAACGTGCTGGTCAACCAGGTCGGCTATTTACCGCACCTGCCGAAGCTGGCGATCGTGAGGAGCGAGTCGAAGACGCCCGAAAAGTACCAGCTCATGAGCAGCGGCGGGTACATCGTCGCATCGGGCACGACGCTGCCGGTCGGCCCCGACGCCGCATCGGGTGACACCGTGCACGTCGCCGACTTTTCGTCATTCGAAGGCATGGGTCGTGGTTTCACGCTCAAGGTCGCCGGCAACGTGAGCCACCCGTTCGACATCGGGCCCGGCGTCTACAAAAAGCTCAAATACGACGCGCTCGCGTACTTCTATCAGAACCGCAGCGGCATCGAGATTGCGATGCCCTATGCGGGCGAAAAGAAGTGGGCGCGGCCGGCCGGGCACGTCGGCAAGGGCGTCAATCAAGGCGACAACAACGTTCCCTGCCTCGCCAATTCAGGTTGCACCTATTCGCTGGACGTCACCGGCGGTTGGTACGACGCCGGCGACCACGGTAAATACGTCGTCAACGCCGGCATCAGCGTCTGGACGCTGCTCAACCAGTACGAGCGCGCCAAGCACTTCGGCTCGGCCCACGATTTTGCCGACGGCAAGATGGCGATCCCCGAGAAGAAGAACGGCGTGCCCGACATCCTCGACGAGGCGCGCTGGGAGCTGGAGTTCGAGCTCAAGATGCAGGTTCCCGCCGGGCAGCCGCTGGCCGGCATGGTGCACCACAAGGTCCACGACGTGGAGTGGACGGCGCTGGGGACCGCGCCACAGGATGATCAGATCAAGCGCTACCTCTGGCCGCCGAGCACGGCGGCTACGCTGAACATGGCGGCCAACGCGGCTCAGTGCGCGCGCGTCTGGGAAAGGCTCGACAAGAAGTTCGCCGCCAAGTGTCTCGACGCGGCGGAGCGCGCCTGGACGGCCGCCGAGGCGCACCCGGCGATGTTCGCGGGGACCGCGGCGGTGGGCGGCGGCCCCTACGACGACAAGCACGTCAGCGACGAGTTCTACTGGGCCGCCGCGGAGCTCTACACGACCACGAAGAAGGACGTCTACAAGGCGTTCCTGATCAAGTCACCGCACTTCAAATCGGTGCCGATCGCGTCGGGCGACGAAGGGCTCCCGACGCCGATGACCTGGGGCGAGACCGAGGCGCTGGGCACGATCACGCTCGCGATCGTGCGCAACGGGCTGGATACCGCCGACATCGTGGCCGCGCGCAAGAACATCCAGGCGGCGGCAGACGCGTACCTGGATCTGATCAAGACCCAGGGCTACCGCGTTCCCTTCAAGCCCGGCAGCAAGGGATTCCCCTGGGGCTCGAACTCGTTCGTGCTCAACAACATGATCGTGATGGCGCTGGCGCACGACTTCACGCACGAGCAGAAGTACCTCGACGGCGTCGGAGAGGGCATGAGCTACTTGCTCGGGCGCAACCCGATGGACCAGTCGTACGTCACCGGCTACGGCGAGCGTCCTCTGGAGCATCCCCATCATCGGTTCTGGGCACACCAGGCAAACGCGGCCTTCCCGAGCCCGCCGCCAGGCGCGATCTCGGGCGGCCCGAACTCCGGCCTTCAGGATCCTTACGTTCAGGCCGCGGGATTGGCCGGGTGCGCACCGGAGAAGTGCTTCGTCGACAACATCGAAGCCTGGTCGGCCAACGAGATCGCGATCAACTGGAACGCGCCGCTGGCGTGGGCCGCCGCATTTCTCGACGAGAAGGGTGTCGGCCCGACCAAGACCGCCGCGCGCGACAAGCCCCAGCACTAGGGAGATCCCCGCGCACGGAATCCGGGAACGTCTCCTGGGCGCGCGTGATCAATCTCGCCTTCAAGAACGTGTGACCTGGCTCGCCAAAGCCCTTGCTGGTTCATGGACCAGGTGGCAATCTCCCGCACAGTGAGTAGTTTGGCTCTCGCGTGCGCGCGTGCGCTCAGGGGTTGCCTGACCAAGGTCTTAAAGGAGATCGTCATGAATCGAACGAAGTCGCATCAATTGAAGATCACTCTCTGTGGGCTCGCCACCCTGGGCATGTTTGCGGCCACGCAGGGCTGCAGCAGCAGCACGACCAGCGGCAGCGGCGGCAGCACCGGATCGGGCGGTAAGGGCGGCGGCGCCGGCACGACGACCGGCGCCGGCGGCACGACGACCGGCGCGGGTGGCGCGGGTGTCGATGCGGGACCCGCGTGCACCACCGTTCCCGCGGGCGGGAAGATCGCCGACTTCACTCCCGACGGCGGCGCCACCAGCGGGCTTGCGCTCAGCAATATCTACGCGAGCGTCGATACGGGGTTGACCATGCCGACGTTCAGCACTTCGACGGGCGCCCTTGTGATCAACTACGCCACCGGAATGCCGACGACAATGTATCCGTATGTGGCGGTCGGCGTGCCGTTCGCCGCCTGCGCGAACGCGTCGGCCTTCACCGGCGTCAAGTTCAACATCAGCGGCACCTTGAGCGCCGGCTGCACGATCCAGTTTTCAGCCATCGACAAGGAGCACCTCACGACCACCAATGGGGGCACTTGCGCGGGCGCGGCCTGCTACCCGTCGTCCAAGGGCTTCACGCTTCCCTCGGCAGCCACCGACGTGACGATCCTGTTCACGGATCAGGCGAACGGAGGCATGGATCCCGGAGTGGCGGCCCTCGATCCGACCAAGATCACGGGCATCCAGTGGCAGGTTAACCCGGTCGGCGCTGCGGCTGGCGACGCTGGCGTGGGTTGCACGGGTTCGATCACGATCGACAACGTCACGTTCCTCTAAGCTCCAACTCTGGAGCCCGGCCGTAACGTCGGCCGGGCTCCGGGGAGTCCGTCCGGATAGCTCGTCAGAACCGCAGCTGGCAGGCAGCGCCCGGCGTCAGCAACGACGGCGCGCACACCAGCATCGTCCCCGGGTGCGGCGACCATCGCAGCGCCGCGGACGGCGTCGGCGACGAAGACGTCACGAACAGCACCACAGACGTGATCGCCAGAGCGCCCGCTGCCGAGAACGCGACGATCGAACCGACGCGCGCCTGATCACGGCTGGTCCCCAAGGTCGCGCACTGGGTACTGCTGGCGGTTCCGGTATTGGGGTCGATCACGCACTTGTTGGTCGTGATGTCCGATTCCTTGGATCGCAGGATCAGCAGCTCGGCGACACCGACGCCGGCGCCGATCACCGCTCCTCCGGCGGCGACCCAGGCCAGCGTCCGCGCCAAGCCACCACTCGACGCGGGCGGGAGAGGAGGATGCTCGCCGCCACCTTCACCGCCTTGCCCGCCTTGTCCGCCTTGTCCGCCCTGCCCGCCTTGGCCACCCTGACCACGCTGGCCTTCCACGATCAGCCGAGGCGGTGGCGGCGGTGGCGGAAGCGGCTGCAGATCGACGCTCTCGCGCGTCAGCTCCCCGGCGGCGATCGAGACCGGCCGCGCCGCGGGAAAGAAGCCTTCCTTTTTCACCTCGATGTTCAGGGTACCGATCGACACGCGCGCCGGCTTGGGCAGCGGCAGCTTGCCCGCGGTGTGCCCGTCGACCAGGAGCTCGGCGCCGGCAGGCCCGATGACGTCGAGGCTGCCGAGGTGCTTGTGGATGACGTCGACCGCGCCGTTCAACGTCGCCAGATTTTTGCGAATCCAGGGATCGGTCTTGCTCGACATCGCCTCGCCGAGATCGTTCTCGGCATCGGCCCAGCGACCCAGCGCCTGCTCGGCGAGGCCGATCTGTCCCAGCGCCCGCGCGCTCTTCACCAGCGCGTATGCCTTGCGGAACTCCTCGAGCGCTTCCTGATCCTTGGCGTGGCGGCGCAGCTCGACGCCGCGCTTGATCGCCGCCTCGGCCTCGGCGTCGTCGCGGGAATCGGCGCGCGCCGGCGATGCGAGCGCCGCCACCGACAGCACGACGGCGATCGGCAGAGCCCGACGCGCGCTCATCCCGCTATACAACGCAGTCGATCGTCACGACCGACCCCGCCGCGGCGTAGGGCACCAGGTTGCCCTCGATCGCCTTGCCCCCCACCGACAACTTCGCGGCGCCGCCCTTGCCGCTGTTGGTGACATTGATGCGGTACTCGGCGCCCCGGCACTTGCGCGTGATCGTGAACTTCGCGATCTCCTTGCCGATGCATGGGTTCACCAGCAGGCCGCCGAGCTCCGGGCGCACGCCGAGCATGTACTGCGAGATGGCGACGAAGTTCCACGCCGCCGTGCCGGTCAGCCACGAGTTCTTCGCCTCGCCCGGCTTCACCGCATCCTTGCCCGCGATCATCTGCGAGTAGACGTAGGGCTCGGTGCGGTGGATCTCACTGATGTCCTCGATGTAGGCCGGCGTGATCTTCTTGTAGTACTCGAACGCGCGCTCACCCCGGCCGATCACCGTCTCGGCGATCATGATCCAGGGGTTGTTGTGGCAAAAAATGCCGGCGTTCTCCTTGTAGCCGGGTGGGTACGACGAGATCTCGCCGAGCTCGACGTGATACTCGGTGTACGCCGGGTTGTTGAGCACGATGCCGTACTTCGTGTCCAGGCGCTCCTTCACCGAATCCAGCGCCTTTTGCGCGCGCCCGTCCTTGACGCCGATGCCGGCCATCACGCAGAAGCCCTGCGGCTCGATGTAGATCTGGCCCTCTTTGTTCTCTTTGCTGCCGACCTTGTTGCCGAAGAAGTCGTACGCGCGCAGGAACCACGCGCCGTCGTACCCGTGCTGCAGCACGACCTCTTCCATCTTCGCGGATTCGGCGCGCGCGAGCTTGGCCTCGTCGCCCAGACCGCGCTTCTCGGCGAGCGCCGCGTAGTCGGGCGCCACGCCCACGAACATGCCGGCGATGAAGACCGACTCGGCGGTGCGGCCCGTGCGGTTGCCGGTCGTCTGGTACGACTCGTCGGGCGTCTCCGAGAAGCAGTTCAAGTTCAGGCAGTCGTTCCAGTCGGCGCGCCCGATCAGCGGCAACCCGTGCGGCCCCAGGTTGTTGAGCACGTGGTGGAACGAGCGCTTGAGGTGCTCGAACAGCGACGCCACATTCTTCGGATCGTTGTCGAACGGAACTTGCTCGTCGAGGATCGCGTAGTCGCCGGTCTCCTTGATGTAGGCGGCGACGCCGAAGATCAGCCAGAGCGGATCGTCGTTGAACCCGCTGCCGATGTCGTTGTTGCCCCGCTTGGTCAGCGGCTGGTACTGGTGATAGGCGCTGCCGTCCGCGAACTGGGTCGACGCGATGTCGATGATGCGCTCGCGCGCGCGCGCCGGCACCAGGTGCACGAAGCCGAGCAGGTCCTGGTTCGAATCGCGGAAGCCCATGCCGCGCCCGATGCCCGTCTCGAAGTACGAGGCGCTGCGCGACATGTTGAACGTCACCATGCACTGGTAGGGATTCCAGATGTTGACCATCCGGTTGAGCTTCTCGTCGGACGATTCGATCGAATAGTTCGAGAGCAGCTTCGACCAGTGGTCGGAGAGCTTCTTCAGCGCCGCGTCCACTTGCTCCTTCGACGAGAAGGCGGCAAAGAGTTGCTTGGCGCGCGTCTTGTTGATGACGCCCGGCTTCTCCCACTTCTCCGCGACGGGATTCTCGACGTAGCCGAGCGTGAAGATGAACGTCTTCTCCTCGCCGGGCGCAAGCTTCACGTCCAGGCTGTGCGACGCGATCGGCGCCCAGCCGGCGGCGACCGAGTTCGACGACGCGCCGCTGGCGACGACTTGCGGCTCGCCCATGGTGTTGTAGAGACCGAAGAACGTCTCGCGGTCGGTGTCGAAGCCCGCGATGGGCGCGTTCACGTGATAGAACGCGAAGTGGTTGCGACGCTCGCGGTACTCGGTCTTGTGATAGATCGTGCTGCCTTCGATCTCGACCTCACCGCAGCTGAAGTTGCGCTGGTAGTTGGTCATGTCGTCGTAGGCGTTCCAGAGACAGAACTCCAGGAACGAGAACAACTTCAGCGTGCGCGGCGTGGTGCCGGTGTTCTTCAGCGTGACCTGGTGGATCTCGGCGGTCTGCCCGAGCGGAACGAAGAACAGCAACTCGGCGCGGATCCCTTTTCGCTCGCCGGCGATCTTCGTGTAGCCGAGGCCGTGGCGGCATTCGAACGAGTCGAGGGCCGCCTTGACCGGCATGAAGGTCGGCGTCCAGTACTCGTTGCCCTCTTGAATGTAGAAGTAGCGCCCGCCCACGTCCGTCGGCGCGTTGTTGTAGCGGTAGCGGGTCAGGCGGCGCAGGCGCGCGTCGCGATAGAAGCAGTAGCCTCCGCCCTGGTGCGAGATCAGGGAGAAGAAGTTGTCCGACCCGAGATAGTTGATCCACGGGTAGGGGGTCTTGGGAGTGGTGATGACGTATTCACGATTGGCGTCGTCGAAGTGACCAAAGCGCATGTAAGTCCCCCAAATTAATGGCCCGGCGACCCACGCCGAGCAGAGCGCCGTAATATCACAGATCGACCGCCTTGGGCGGGCATGACTGTCACGCGAGGCCCAAACGAAAAAGGCCGCCCCGATCGGGGCGGCCCTGGCAATTCCGGCGCTCCGCGCCGCTTACTGGCAGAGGAACTGCAGGTCGTCGACCCAGATGTCGTAGTTGGCGTTCGGGACCTTCACCTGGAACTGGACGCCATAGATCGTCGACGGGGTAATGTGCGCCTTGCGCGGCGCGCCCCAGTCCGGCTCCTGGGTCATCTTCTTGAACGGGAAGATGTACTTCTTCCAATCCGTGGTGAGGCTGATCTCGCCGCCGAAGTCGTTGAAGCACTCGGTGCAAACCGCGCCATCGGGATCGGTGTTCCCGTCCGGCACCTTGAGGCGCACCTTTCCGACCGAGTCCTGACCGCGCTTGGCGAAGAACGCGATGCCCGCGTACTTCGATGCATCGTACTTGTCCTTGGGATCGACGAAATTGACGCCCATGCCGCTGAAGACGATCGCGCCGGTGCCGACCTTGCCTTTGAAGTTGGCGGCGAACTTCGAGCCGTTGGCCCCGCCCTCGGTCATCGCGAAGGTGCCGCCCTGCTCACCGGCCATCGGCGTCACCGTGGTGGCGCCGGTCTTGTCGATGAACGTGTACCAGTAACCGCCGCGATTCTCGAGCGGCAGGTTCTGGTTGTTGCCGTCCTCGCCGTCGTCGATCATGCCCTGGGGACCGCAGTCCTTGAACGCCGATGCACCGCCGAGTGACGCCGCTGATCCCGGCGCCGCGCCGGGGGTGTTGCCGCCCGCGGCAGGAGCAATACAGCCAGCAGCACAGAGGCCGCTCACGCCCGTCGCAAACGCAATCGCCTTCCAATTCACTAGTGTTTTCATGACTGCCTCGTCATCGATGAGTAGGTGAGTTGCCTAGAACCAAATGATGGCGGCCATCGTGAACGCGTTGTGGTCCGCGCCCACGGCCTGGCCCGCCATGTTGTTTGGATAGATGCCGCCGTTGCCGCCGTTGTACGGGAACGAGGCGACGGCCGCTTCCGATCCGTAAAAATAGCGCGAGTACTGGAACAGGATCTGCTCGTGGGTCACGAAGTTGCTGCGGATGATGATCCGCGGCGAGATGACCGAAAAATTCTGGGCGCTCCTGTCCAGGTTCACGTCGACCAGGTCGTAGCGCCCGCCGACGCCGAACCAGCTAAGCGGCAGGTAGGTCAGCTCGGCGCCGGCCTTCATGCGGCTGTGGTTCGACCCGGGGTCGGTTGAACCCGAGACCTTGTTGAACATACCGAACACGGCACCGATCAAATCCGGTCCATCGCCCCAGAACGCCTGCGGGTAGCGGAAGAGCTGCCCGAAGCTGAACACCTCCTGGAAGAGGATCGTGTCGATCTTGCCGGTGGTCGCGTTCGTACCGCCGGGCGGGCCGAAGTAGTTGTCGTGCAGCTGCCAGCCGCCGAACGAGTGGATCGTCTCGATCGCATCGCCCAGGTATTCGGCGTTGAGCGCGTCCAGGTGCGCATAACCGACGTAACCGTCGCCGAGGAGCGGGCTCAGCCACTTGAGCTCAGCGCCGTAGATCTTGATGTGCGGCGCCTCGACGTTCGCGGGACGGCCGCCGAAGGGCGTGTCGGGGTTGTTGGTTCCACCACGGTAGCCACCGGCGCGCTCGTTGTCGTTGGCGAAGGTGTCGATGTAGTGCGCGCCGAACATGAACTGCTTCTTGTACGAGACACCGCCGTGGATGTGCGCGACGAAGGTCGACTCCTGCGGCACGGGCCCGGGGAAGGGATTGAACGCCAGGTTCTGGTTGGGGTTGCTCGGTGTCGCCAACCACGGAATCACCTCCAGCTTGCCGCCGAAGCCTTCTTCGACCGAGGCCGTGAATCCTGAATCACCGAGGTCGTACTCGAGCGTGCCGGTCTCGCCCGCGACGTGCGTGCGGCCGAACAGGTAGGTTTCGTACTTGCCGCCGTCGTAGCGGCCCGCGGCGCCGTAGCGATTCGTGTAGCCACCGACAGTCAGCGTGAAGCGGCTGTTGTCGTCGAAGATCTCCGGCCAGTTGATGCTGAGAAACGACTCGTTGATGCCCAGGTTCGATTCCAGACGGCGGTAGCCAGCGTCGGTGAGGTTATACGACGCAATCTGAATCGTCGCCTTCACGCGGGAGTTGCCGTAATGGAAGTTGAGCTCGGTCCAGGGGCCGACCTGGCTGTTCGTGTAGCGCCAATCGATGTAGTTGGCATCGGGCACCAACGGCGGCGTCCGGATTTGCGTACCCGCATTGGCGGTGGCGGCGCCCGCGTTGTTCAGGTCCTTGTTGTTGGCCGGCCCCCACGACAGGCGTAGCGGCGCGCGGAAATAGCCGGTCACGTCGAACTTCCACTCGCTGCTCGTGTTCTCCTCGGGCGGGGCCACCACCTCGACCGGCGACACCAGGATCGCGCCCGACTGCGGAACGCTGGGATCGAGCCCCAGACCAGCAGCGCCACCGGTGTGCTTCTTCTTTTCAGGCGCGGGCGGCGGAGCTGCCGCCGGCGTGGCCTCAGCGGCGGGCGGCGCGGCCTCGGCGGCGGGCGGCGCGCCGGCAGGGGCATCTTGCGCGAGGGCGGGCACGGCGGCGGAACTAAGCAGGAGCGCGAACAGACTGAGCTTACGCATGCGATTTAACCTTTAAGCGGGAGGTTTTCGAGGACGCAGCGAGACCGAACGGAACACTTCTGCACGAGCAAGTAGCGTTCGAAGTGGCGTTCGAGGGGAGATACAGCCACGTCTCGGCCCCATTGGTCAAGCGGATTGCCCATACTCGGCGACAACGGGGCGCTCACGAGTTTTGGACGGACAAATCGAAGGCCCGTACGTCGATTTCCGGCTGCGCGGGCAGTCCATCGTCGATGTGGCCTTTCGGTGCGAAGCCCCCTATGCTCCCCGCCTTCGACTTATGCGCTTCCTGGAACGAACCGATCGAGACTATGAATCGACGCTGGAGTCGCTGAGCCGGCGGAGCGCCGCGGTGCCGCAGACGATCGAGAACGCCGCCCGCGAGGTGATTGCGACCGTGCGAAAAGGCGGCGACGCGGCGATTCGGGCGCTCACCGAGAAGTTCGAAGGACGCAAGCTGACCTCGCTGGAGATGGATCGCGAACAATGGCGGGCGCAGGCAGCCGGCGTCGCGGCTCCGGTGCTCGCGGCGCTGGAGCGCGCCGCCGAGCGCATCGAGGCGTTCCACGAGCGCGAGCGCTACCCTTCGTTCGAGATGGAATCGGCTGGCGCGCGCGTCGGCTCGCGCGTGACGCCGCTCCGGCGCATCGGCGTCTACGCGCCGGGCGGAACCGCACGCTATCCGTCGACGGTGCTGATGGCGGCGATCCCGGCGCGCGTGGCCGGCGTGGGCGAGATCATCATGACCACGCCCGGACCGTCGGCCGAGACGCTGGCCGCTGCCGAGATCGCCGGCGTCGATCGGGTTTTCGTGATCGGGGGCGCGCAGGCGATCGCGGCGATGGCCTACGGCACCGAGAGCGTCCCGCGTGTCGACAAGATCGTCGGCCCGGGCAACGCGTACGTGGCCGCGGCCAAGCGCCTGGTCTTCGGCGACGTCGGAATCGATTCGATCGCCGGCCCGACCGAGGTGGTGATCATGGCCGACGACAGCGTCGAGCCGTCCTGGATCGCCGCTGATCTGCTGGCGCAGGCCGAGCACGACGTGCTGGCGGTGCCAATCTTGATCGCGCTCGGGCGCGCCGTCGGCGAGAAGATCGCCGCCGAGACGTCTCGCCAGGTGACGGCGCTGCCGCGGCGGCAGATCGCCGAGACGTCACTGCGCGATTTCGGCGTCGTGATCGTCGTCGACTCCATCGACGAGGCGATCCGCGTCATGAACCTGCTCGCCCCCGAGCACGCCGAGCTGGCGGTGCGCGACGCGCGCGCCGTCGCCGCGTCGATCAATACGGCGGGCGCCCTGTTCATCGGCGCGCACACGCCCGAGCCGGTCGGCGACTACTTCGCCGGTCCCAGCCACGTGCTGCCGACTGGCGGCAGCGCACGCTTCGCATCGCCGCTGGGCGTCGCCGACTTCGTGAAGCGAACCTCGATCATCGAATACGAGCCGGCCGCGCTGCGAGCTCAGGGCGACGACATCGAGCGGCTCGCCGAGGTCGAGGGCCTTTCGGGGCACGCCCGTTCCGTGGCGGCACGCACGCGCGGTACGACCCGCGGTTAGTTGCTTCGCCGCCCGATTGTTTCCCGTCAAACGACTTAGCTCGGACGGTTGGTGATAACTTGAGCTTTACTTAAGGAGGCCTGGAATGTCTTTGACCTCACGGAACGCCGCGTCTTTCGCGATTGTCGTGGCTGCGACCGGCTTGGCCGTCGCGACCCTGCTCGGCGGCTGTGGCTCGCTGTTCCCGGGAGCCACGCCGAGCAACTCGGCGGGTGGCTCGACCGGGAACAACGGCGCCGGTGGCATGACCGGCGGCGGCTCGGGTGGTGCCGCCGGCGCCGCCATGCCCGTCATGAAGCCCTCTTCGAATTACCCGCAGAACACGGCGGGCGGGATGTTTCCCTATCCGCAGGGGCACGCGCTTCCGCATTGCACCTTCCCCGCCTACGACACCGACAAGGTCGCCGCGGCCTACACCGCGTGGAAAGCGAAGTTCTTCGACGGCAACCGCGTGTTTCGCCCCGAGAACAACAACGACACGGTATCGGAGGGCATCGCCTACGGCATGCTCATCGGCGTTTACATGAACGACAAGCCGTTGTTCGATGCGCTCTGGACTTACGCGCGCACGAAGCTCGACGGCAATGGGCTCATGACCTGGCACTGGAGCTCTACGACCACGATCCTCGACCAGGGCGGCGCCACCGACGGCGACCAGGACATGGCGTGGGCGTTGCTGATGGCCGACAAGCAGTGGCCGACCGGCGGGTACCTCAGCCCGGCGACCACGTTGATTGGCAACATCTACAGTCACGAGGTCGACTCGGGCGGCGTGCTCAAGCCGGGCGACAACTTCGGCGGTGCCAATCAGACCAACCCGTCGTATTTCGCACCGTCCTACTATCGCGTGTTTGCGCGCGTGACCAACCAACCCGGCTGGATGAACGTTCTCAACACCACCTACTCGATCCTCAACAAAGCGGCCGGCACTTACGGGCTGGTCCCCAACTGGGTCAACTCGTCGGGCGCTGGCGTCGCCAGCCCCGGAAGCGACGGCACCGGCCCCTACTTCGGCTACGACGCGTGCCGGACGCCGTGGCGCATCGCGCTCGACTGGTGCGAGAACGGCGAGCCGCAGGCGCATGACTATCTCGAGAAGATCGTCGGCTTCTTCAGCATGAAGAGCGCGTCCGGCGGCCTGGGTCTGATCCGTGACGGATATACCAATGCGGGCGCGATGCCCACCGGGACGACGAGCAATCTCGGTGGCTACCCCGCCGGAATGGCGTTCATCGGACCGGCGGGCGTCGCCGCGATGGACGGAAACCACAACGACTTCGCCGCGCAGATCTACGCGGCGCTGGTCTTCGACACGTCCACCCTCCTCAATTCAAACGGGATCTTCACGTACTACCACGGGTCCTGGGGCACCCTCTCGTTGCTGACCATGAGCGGCAATTTCTGGGATATGACGCAGTGATTTAGCTCCAACAGTTGGAAGCTCGGCCGTAGCTGATCCCGGAAGAAATCCAACCGCGGAAACAGACGTACGGCAGGAAACACGCTTGACGCTCGTGCAGGCGCCGAAGATACTCGCTCAATCTGGGGTGGGGTCGAGTGTGTCTCGCGACCGCCCCGCTTTTCATTTCCCCTTACCGAAACTACGAGGCCTAGTCATGAAACAGTTGGCAAATTGTCTGTCCTTGGTGCTTCTTGGCTCGGCGGCGATCGCTGCTGGCTGTTCGTCGTCGAACTCGGCTTCGACTGACGCGGGGCCGAATGGCGCCGGCGGCGGCGGTGGCGGCGTCGGCGGTTCGAAGCTGACTGCGCTGGTGCCCGACGCGACCGGCTTTGTCGACGTCGGGGGGAGCGGAATGACCGGTATCACGGGCGCCTGGTACGCCTACGGCGACGGCATCGGCTCGGACGGGACGCCCACGACCGGTGACTGCGAGCTCAAGGGCGGCCACGCCGCGATGGATTGCTCGACCATCGCCTCACCGCCCTTCGGAGTATTTATGAACACCGGGGGCAAGATGTGCACCCAGGGCACCGTCGCGAAGATCCTCAACATCACGGGTGGCACCACGCCGGACTACAACAATATCTGGGGCGCGGGCATCGGCCTCGACCTGAACAACGGCGGCGGCGACGCCGGTGCGGTGAAGAAGACCTACAACGCGACCGGGGCCGGCGTCATCGGCATGGCGTTCGACATCGACGTTGTCCCGGCGGCCAACATGCGCATCGAGTTCCCGACCAACGCGACCAATGCCGCCTTCTGGGACGGCCTGAAGCAGATCTCGCCGGTCGTGGCGGGGCACAACGAGGTCCTCTGGACCAAGGTGACCGGTCCGTTCTACGACGCGACGGCGCCCGCTTTCGATCCGACCTCGATCTTCTCGATTCAGTTTCACGTGTTGACCAGCGCGACCTCCGCCGGCACGTACAACTTCTGCATCAGCAATCTCTCCGCGATCATGGCCAACTAGCCGGATGCGCACGCAAGGCGTTCGCTGGACCAGCGCAGCGGCGCTGGCGGTCGCTGGTGTTCTGTTCGCGGCCTGCGCTGCCAAGCCCGCCCCTGCAGCAGGGGGGGGCGGCGCGGCGGGCAGCAGCAGCAGCCAGGGTGGCGCCACCGGAAGCATGGGGGGCGCCCCCGGCGTCGGCGGCGACACGATGGGGCTCAAGCTCGGAACCGGCGGTCCGTTCACGTTCCCCCAGAACAAACCCTCGGGCACCTGCACGCTGACCACCGCGGCGGGCGCGGCGGGCGCGGCCCAGACGGCCTACATGTCCTGGAAGAACTCGTTCGTCACCAGCAACGGTGCGGGCGCGGCCGGCGCCCTGCGCGTGCAGCGGCCGAGCAACAACCAGGACAGCGTCTCCGAAGGCATCGGCTACGGCATGCTGGGCGCGGTCTACATGAACGACCAGCCGACGTTCGACGCGCTCTGGAAGTACGGCCAGTCGCACTTCAATGCCAATGGGCTCATGAGCTGGCACATCACCGCCGGCGGAACCCTGGTCAATCCGTCTGACCCCGGCTCGGCGTCGGACGGTGACGTCGACATGATCTGGGCGTTGATCATGGCCTCGGATCAGTGGTCGTCGCCGACCTACCTGACCGCGGCTGGCAATATGATCCACGCCATGCGCCAGCACTCGTTCGGACCGGACGGCCTGCTCAAGCCCGGCGACAACTGGGGCGGGACCTCGCTGACCGATCCGTCGTACTTCTCGCCCGCGTACTTCCGCGTGTTCGCGGTCGTGAGCGGCGACCTGCTCTGGTCGCGTGACTACCTCGACAAGAACTACCTGGTGCTGTCCACCATCAGCGGCAGCAACGGCCTGGTGCCCGACTGGACCACCGACTCCGCCGTCGTGAACATGGGCTTCTTGACGTCCGCCGGAAATTCCGGCGGCTCGCAGAGCGACGGCTGGGACAACAGCCACTACGGATACGACGCCTCACGCACCCCCTGGCGTATCGCCATGGACTGGTGCTTCAACAAGGAGCCGCGCGCGCAGGCCTACCTGATGAAGATCGGCGGCTTCTTCAATCCGATGGCCAATAACATCGGCAACGTCGGCGACGGCTACGCGTTGAACGGCTCGGTCTCCAGCAACAACCACAACATGGCCTTCATCGGCCCGATCGGTGTCGCCGGCATGGCCGGCTTCCCGGCGCTGGTCGACGCCGCGTTCGCCTACGGCGTCACCAACCAGGGCGACCTGAACTACTTCCCGTCATCGCTGCGCATGATCTCGATGCTGATGATGTCCGGGAACTTCCTCGACTACACCAAGATGTAGTCGCGCGTTTGACCTCGGCTCGGGTCGCGGGATAGCGTCGCCGCCGATGAATCTGGCGGCCACGTTGCGCGGGACGACCCATCGGTTCGCCGATGTGAAAGAGGTCCTGGCCAAGGCCAACGAGGAGAAGTCCGGCGACCGCCTGGCCGGGGTGGCGGCGGCGTCGGTGTCCGAGCGCGTGGCGGCCAAGCGCGTGCTCGCCGAGCTGACGCTGCAGGAGCTGCACGAAAACCCGGTGGTGCCGCCCGAGCGCGACGCGGTCACGCGGCTGATCCTCGACGACCTGCAACGGCCGGTCTACGATTCGATGAAGTCGTGGAGCGTGGCCAAGCTGCGCGAGCACGTGCTCGACGACGCAATCGACGGCGCCGAGCTCCTGCGCCTGTCGCGCGGTCTCAGCAGCGAGATGATCGCCGCCTGCGCGAAGCTGATGACCAACCTCGACCTCATCTACGCCGCGCGCAAGATCCGGGTCGTGGTCCACGCGACCAACACCGTCGGTCTCGAAGGGCGGCTCTCGGTACGCCTGCAGCCCAATCACCCGTCCGATTCGATCGAGGGGATCCTGGCGTCGATGCGCGAGGGCCTGTCTTACGGCTGCGGCGACGCGGTGATCGGCATCAACCCGGTCACCGACAACCCGGAGCAGACGGCGGCGATCCTCAACGCGTCGGCGGCGTTCATGCGGCAGTGGCGCATCCCCACGCAGAACTGCTGCCTGGCGCACGTGACCACGCAGATGAAGGCGCTGGAGAATGGCGCCGAGCTGGGCCTGATGTTCCAGTCGATCGCCGGCACCGAGAAGGCGCTGCGCAGCTTCGGCGTGACGCTGCCGATGCTCGACGAAGCACACGAGATGACCCGCAAGCTCGGCCAGTGCGCCGGCCCCAACGTGATGTACTTCGAGACCGGCCAGGGGTCGGCGCTGTCCGCCGACGCGCACGAGGGCGCCGACCAGATGACGCTGGAGGCGCGCAACTACGGCCTCGCGCGCCACTACCGGCCGTTCCTGGTCAACACCGTCGTCGGTTTCATCGGGCCCGAATACCTTTACGACGCGCGCCAGATCACGCGCGCCGGCCTGGAAGACCACTTCATGGGCAAGCTGCACGGCATCCCGATGGGCTGCGACGCCTGCTTCACCAACCACGCCGACGCCGATCAGAACGACGTCGAGAATTTGGAGGTGCTGCTCAGCACCGCGGGTTGCAACTTCTTCATGGGCTTGCCGATGGGCGACGATGTCATGCTCAACTACCAGTCGACGTCGTTCCACGACAACGCGACGCTACGCCAGCTGCTGGCGCTGCGGCCCGCCCCCGAATTCGAGGCCTGGCTGGAGGAGCTCGGCATCATGCGCAACGGCAAGCTGACGGCGCGCGCCGGCGACGCGAGCATCTTCGGATGATCGACCGCACGCGTATCGAAGCGATGGTCCGCGAGGCGCTCGCGCGCGAGTGGGGGCGCGACGCGCGCGAAGCGGCCGGGCCGATCGAGTCGTCGGGCGCGTTGATGATCCCGCCCGATCGCGGCGTCAACATCGGCGAGCCGTACGACCCGCGCGTGATGCCGGGGATCCTCGCCGCGACGCCGGCGCGCATCGGGGTCGGCCGCACTGGACCGCGCTATCGCACCAACACCATGCTGCGCTTTCGCGCCGACCACGCCGCCGCCAAGGACGCGGTGATGTCCGAGGTCGATCCGGCGCTGCTGGAGCGGCTGGGGATGTTCGAGCTCGCGTCGCGCGCGCCCGACAAGCCGACGTTCCTGCAGCGCCCCGACCTCGGCCGCGCGCTGTCCGACCAGTCGCGCGAAGAGCTCACGCGGCGGATCGGCCGCGCGCCCACGCTGGTGGTGATCTACGGCGACGGGCTCTCGGCGGCGGCCATCAACCAGCACCTCGCCGAGTTCAACGGCGCTTTGCTGCCGGCGCTGGCGGCGCGCGGCATCGGCCACGCGCCGCCGTTCTTCGTGCGCCGCTCGCGCGTGAAGATCATGGACGAGATCGCGCGGCTCACGGGCGCGCAGGCCGCGCTCTTCACCTGTGGCGAGCGCCCGGGTCTGGGCTTCGCCGACTCGCTCTCCGCCTACTACATCTACCAGCCAGCCGCCGGCGCGACCGACGCCGACCGCGAGGTGCTGTCCAACATCAACCCGCGCGGCCGGGCACCCGCGGCCGCCGCCGGCGACGTCGCCGCCGCGATCGAGCGCGTGCTGCGCGAGAAGAAGTCGGGCGTCGTGTTCCCGTGAGAATTGACCTGCGCCCGGTGAAGCCGCGCGCGCTCGCCGTGCGAACCATCCCCGAGGCGGCACCGGATCTCGCCGCGTCGCTGAGCTTGCCCGCCGATCGCCGCGCGCTCGGCATCATCACCGCGACCTCCGACGATGCGCTCTTCAGCGCGCTCGATCAGGGAACCAAGGCTTCCCCCGCCGACGTCGTCTATGCGAAGTCGTTCTATGCCGGCGCCGCGCATGCGTCGGGACCGCTGTCGGGCGAATGCATCGGCATCTATGCCGGCCGCGATCCCGCCGAGGTCGACGCGGCGATGCGCGCCTGCCTCGCGTATCTCGAGAACGAGGCCTGGTTCTATGCGATTGCCGTCGGCGCCGCCGGCGAAGACGTCGTGTTCTATCCGCACGTCATCGCGTCGACCGGGCGCTACCTGGCGCCGCTGGCGGGAATCTCCGTCGGCGCCGCGATGGCATACCTGATCGCGCCGCCGCTAGAATCCGTCGTCGGCCTCGACGCCGCGTGCAAGGCGGCGAACGTGCGGCTCGCGAAGTGGTTCGGCCCGCCGTCGGAGACCAACTTCGGCGGCGGCTACCTGGTCGGCGATCAGACGGCGTGCGAGGCGGCGGCGACGGCGTTCGCGAGCGCGATCGCCGACGTGTGCGCGGCGCCGATTACCGAACGCGCCGCGCGCGGCGGCGGTGAGGGCAATCCGGGCGCGAAGGGCGCGAAGGCTGCCGGAGCCGGACGCGCGCGGCCGGCCGCCGACGCCGGCCGCTTCAGGGCGCTGGCCACCGGCGAGCATTTCGCGATCAAGCCGGATCACCTGACCCACCTGGTCGACGACACGTCGCTGGTCGTGAAGACCCACCCGCGCATCGTCCTGCGCGGGAAGATTGATTTCCTGCAGTCGGCGATCCTCGACGCGCAAGTCGCCGCCGACGAGGACAACGCGCGCGCTCTGGTCGGCGAGCTCGGCGAGCTGCTCGAGCTCGCGCGCACGCTGGTGGGCGCCGAGGTGACCGGCAAGCCGCTCGCGCCGTTCCAGCTCTTCGGCATGAGCCCGGACGAGGTCCGCGACGCGACCCACCACACCCACGAGCTCTACGGCGTACCGTTCATGTATCCGGACGTGCGGCAAGGGCCGGTCATCGCGAAGTTGAACCTGGCGCGCGCGGTTGCGCGCGAAGCGGAGGTCGCCGCGCTGACCGCGTTCGACGCCGGCCGCACGAGTGACGCACCACCGGCAGCGAGCCCCATCGCACCGCCGGCACGCGCCGACATTTGCCTGGCGCTGAACCGGATCTCCTCGGCGCTGTACCTGCTGGCTTGCAAGTACGTCGCCGGCCGCTACGATGGCAGCCGCCGCCCGATGGGACCGGTCCGCGGGTGGCGCCCACCGCGATGAGCAGCCCCGCCCCGCCCGCCGCCCGGGTCGCCGAGAAGCAAGAGCGCCTGGCCAAGGTCTTCGACAGTGACGTCTGGCCGCTCTTTGGGCGTCGTTTTCTGCAGCTCCTGCTGCGCGAGCTGGAGCTGCGACCAGCGGCGGCGACACTCGAGGTCGGCTGTGCCACGGGTGAGCTGACGCTGGAGCTGGCGCGCCGGCTGGACGAGGCGAGCCAGATCACCGCGCTGGAGCTGTCGGCGCCGCTTGCAGCGCGCGCGCAGGCGAAGATCGCGGCGACGCCGCGCACGCGACGCCGCGTCTCGATCGTCCAAACAGCGACGCCGCTGCATCCGACGCTGGTGCTGCCCGACAGTACGTACGATATCTGCGTCTCGAACCTCGGCCTGGCCGAGGCGCCCGAACCGGAGCGGACGGTCGCCGAGCTCGCCAACATGCTCAAGCCGGGCGGCGAGCTGGTGCTGACGGTGCCGTTGCGCGGAACCTGGGGCGAGTTGCTCGACGTCTATCGCGACGTGCTGCGCGACGACCGCCGCACCGAGGCGGTAGCGGCGCTCGACGCCTACGTCGCCGGGTTTCCCGATGGCGACACCTGCGCGCGCTGGCTCGAACAGGCCGGGTTCGCCAACGTCGAGATCGCGGTCGATCGGTGGGAGATCCTGTTCCAGAGCGCGCGCGAGTTCTTCTTCGCGCCGCTGATCAATCTCGGCCCGCTGTCGCGCTGGAAGCAGATCGCGGGGCGGGGCGACGAGATGCAGGACATCTTCTTCTTCGTGAAGCAGGCGATCGACACCTACTTCGAGGGCCGCGCCTTCTCGGTGACGATCATCGGCGCCTGTGTCAAAGGGTGGAAGAAGATCGTCACGCCATGAGTGAAGAACCCGCGAAAGGACCGGCCCAGCCCGCCGGCGATCGCGCGCGCTACGCCACGCTGGTGCGCGAGCTCGGCGAGCACGATCGGCGCTACTACGTCGAGCTGGCGCCGAGCATCCCCGACGTCGAGTACGACCGCCTGTACCGCGAGCTGCGCGACATCGAAGGGGCGCACCCCGACTGGATCGACCCCCACTCGCCGACCCAGCGCGTGGCGCCGATGCCGATCTCGGCGTTCCCCAAGGTCGTGCGCGATGTGCCGATGCTGTCGCTCGACAACACTTACAGCCCGACCGAGCTACAGGCGTTCTACGACCGCGTGATCAAGGGCCTGCACGGTGAGACGCCGCGCTTCATGGTCGAGCCGAAGATCGATGGCATCAGCATCGAGCTCCAGTACACGGGCGGGCGCTTCGTCCGGGGCGCGACCCGCGGTGACGGGCGCGTCGGCGAGGACATCACGGTCAACCTGCGCACGCTGCGCTCGCTGCCGCTGACGCTCGCCGAGCCGGTGACCATCACGGTGCGCGGCGAGGTCTACATGGACAAGCGCGACTTCGCCGCGATCAACGAGGAGCGCGAGCAGGCCGGCGAGGAGCTGTGGAAGAACGCGCGCAACTTCACCGGCGGCTCGCTCAAGCTGCTCGACCCGCGCGAGTGCGCGCGCCGCCCGCTCAAGGCGCTGCTCTACGAGCTGGTCGGCGGCGAATCGTTTCGCCCGCTGCACTCGGACAGCCTGCTGTGGCTACGCGCGCTCGGCTTCCCAACGTCACCCGACGTCGCGCTGGTGGATGACGGCGAAGCGCTCGCGGCGGCGGTCGCCGCGTGGGCTGATCGCAAGAACAAGCTGCCGTACGAGGCGGACGGGCTGGTGATCAAGGTCGACTCGTTCGCGCAGCGGCGGCTGCTCGGGTTCACCGCGAAGTTTCCGCGCTGGGCGATCGCCTACAAGTTCCCCGCGAACCAGGCGACCACGCGGGTGCTGGGCATCGAGATCAACGTCGGCCGCACCGGCGCGGTCACTCCGGTCGCGGAGCTCGAACCGGTCGAGCTATCGGGCACGACGGTCAAGCGCGCGTCGCTGTTCAACTGGGACGAGGTACGACGGCTCGATGCGCGCATCGGCGACCAGGTTGTCGTCGAGAAGGCGGGCGAGATCATCCCGCAGGTCATCGAAGTCCTGGCCGCGCAACGAACCGGCGCCGAGACCGAGATCCTGATACCCGAGCGCTGCCCGAGCTGCGCATCGACCCTGGTGCGCCGCGAGGGCGAAGTCGCGCTCCGCTGCGAAAACCGCGCCTGCCCGACGCAACGCTGGCGCGCGCTGCAATTTTTCTGCGGCCGGGGCGCGATGAACATCGAAGGCATCGGCGAAGTGCTGGCCGAGGAGCTGGTGCGCAAGGGCATCGTGACCGACGCCGCGGATCTCTTCGAGCTCACCGTCGAGAAGCTGCTCGGACGTGTCGATCGCATGGCGCAGAAGTCGGCCGAGAACCTGATCGCGGCGATGCGCCGCGCGAAGGAGACGGCGACCTTGTCACGGCTGATTATCGGCCTCGGCATCCCGCACGTCGGCGTGGTCGCGGCGCGGGCCGTGGCCGCGCGCTTCGGCTCGTTCGAGGCGCTGCTGGCCGCGGCGTCGACCGAGGGCGCGCAGGAGCTGGCGACGAAGGTCGCGGCCATCGACGGCGTCGGCCCGGTGATCGCCGAGGCGATGCGCGCGTACGTGAGCGACCCCGGGGGGGCGCGCCTCTTGGCTCGCCTGCGCGAGCGCGGTGTTTCGCCGACCGAGCCGGTCGCGCGCGTGGCGATGACCGGCGTGCTCGCCGGCAAGAAGGTGTGCGTCACCGGCAAGCTGTCCCGCGCGCGAAGCGAGATTCAGGCGGAGATCGAAGCCGCCGGCGGCCAGTTCGTGACCAGCGTCGGCAAGAGCACCGACGTCCTGGTCGCCGGCGCCGACGTCGGCAAGGCCAAGCTGGACGCCGCGCGAAAGCTAGGGACGCAAATCATCGACGAGGCCGAGCTGGCGAAGATCCTCGCGCCGGAATCCACGGCGTAGGTGAAGTGGTTTTGTCCAGTTCCCTCTCCCGAATCCTTCCGGCCGCGGACGCCATCTCTCGCAAGGCCTGCCCTCTCCCTCCAATGATTCGTCACATGACGAAGTAGAGCGATGTGGTCGCGCCGAGGCTATCGAAAGCCCTCTCCCCTGCGGTCCGCCGCGGGGGAGAGGGTTGGGTGAGGGGGACAGCGATGATGCGAGGGCTCGCGAAGTATAGAGCGCCCCCCTTGACCTTAACCTCCTCACCCCGACCCTCTCCTCCACGCAGACGTGGAGGAGAGGAGGAAGTCACAGACCACTATCATCGAGCCTCGATGTGACGAATCGTGAGGGCTAGGGTCAGCCCGGCGTCGCGTCGGTCGTGGTGTCCGTAGCGGTATCGGTCGACGTTGTCGTGTCGGTCGGGGTATCGGACGCCGGCGTGTCCATCGGCGTATCGCTCGCGCCGGTGTCGGTCGTGGTGTCCGGCGTCGTATCCGCCTTGGCGTCGCCACTGCTGCCGCCCATGGCGCTGCCGCCCGCGCCGCCGTCCATCTTTGCTCCGCCGCTGCCGCCGTCCGTCGCTGCTCCGCCACTGCCCCCGGTTCCGCTGCCGCCGGTTCCGCCGCCGTCGCTACCGCTCGCCCCGCCCGTCCCCGCCTTACCACTGCTGCTGCTGCAACCGCCGATCATCCCGCCGCCGAGGGCGAGCCCACCCACGAACACCACCGCCACGAGACCCCTTCCCAGTTTCTTGAGCATGTCCACCACCGATTCCTTTCGTCGCATTGTCGAAGTTAGAAGCGTTCGTTGCGCGTTGTTTGCTAACGCTTGTAACACGCAGCGATGAGCCTGCAACGGATCAGCGACGAGAAATCTTCAAAAAGCGCCGCAGATTTCAGGTCCGTTAAGGACCTGTTAACGGACGATTTCGCCCGTGTTCTCGCGCGCCAGTTCCTCGGTAAACGCACCGTCGGCACGCTCGCCGCGGCTGATCAACCGCGGATCGCCAGCGCTCTGCGCGCGGGCACGTGCATAGAACCGCTGGCCGGCTTCGGCGTTGCGCTCGACGTGCATCGCGATGTCGCCGGCGGCGATCAGGTAGCCGCAACGATCGCTCGCGACCGCGCCCGCGTCCGCCGACAGGAACTCCAGAGCGTCACGCGCCTCGCCCCAGCGGCGCTCGACGATCGCGAGCGCGCCCCGAACGCCCAGCGCCAGCCGGCGCGCCGCCGGCGGGCAGCGGTCGGTCGCGAGCGCGTCGCGCAGGCGATCGAGCACGCGCGTGCGGCGGTCGCCCTCGAGCCCGCCGAGCAGCCGCGGTTCGAAGCGCATCGCCGCCCAGGTCTCGGCGAGGTCTCGCATGCCGGCGCTCGAGCTGCCCACCATCGACGCCAGCTGAGCCGTCGCCGCCTGCCGCTGCGCGATGTGCACATCGCAGATCGCCGAGCGCACGAACAGCTCGGCCAGCTCCCCGTCGTTCAACGTCGGGCGATAGCGGTCGATCATCGCCTCGGTCGCGCGCCAGGCGTTGTCCCACTGCCCCTTCTCGAAGCAGATGAACGACAGGCGCTCCAGCGTCGGGCGGTGATTGGCGTTGCGCGAATAGGATCGCGAGAAATAGACCAGCGCCTCATCGAGGCGTCCCGCCGCCTCGGCGTCTGCGGCCACGCGGAAATAGCGATCGGCGGCGTCGGGTACCTCGGCGCCCCCGGCCAGCAAGCGCTCGAGCGCCTGCGCCGCAAGCTCCCACTTGCGCTTCGCCGGATCGTCCGACGCGACCGCGAAGCGAAACAACAGATCCAGCGACGCCGGATCCGACGACTCGACGGCGCGGGCACGCTCGAGCAGCGCCAGCGCGCGATCGTTGTCGCCCAGGCGCTCGCCGACGATCGACGCGAGCTCGACCAGCCGGGTCGGATCGTTCGCGCCCGGCGCGCCCAACGCCAGCTCGAGATCCAGGAGGCGCGCCACCTCGGTCCAGTCGCCGCGCCGGCTCGCCAGCCGGCGCAACGCGATCACCGGCTCGACCAGGTTTGGATCCAGCGACGCCGACCGCTCGTAAGCCGCGCGTGCCGTCGGCAGGTCCTCGAGACGCTCGGAAACCCGACCGACGCCGTACCAGAGGCGCGACGCGCCCGGTGGCGGCAGCGTCGATGCCTTCTGTTCGAGGCGGTGGCCGAGCTCGTCCCAGCGCTGCGTGCGCTCGCACAGCCGCTCGAACGCCGTCATGATCTCGACGTTGCGGGGATCGAGATCCAGCGCCGCCGAAAAATCAGCCTCGGCCTCGTTGATGCGTCCGGCTTCGACCAGGATGACCAGACCGCGATCGAGGTGCGCCTTGGCTTTTTCCGCTGGGCCGGGCGCGACCGCGATCCGCGCGGTGTGAAGCGCCAGCGGCGCCTGCAACTTGCTGGGCGCTCCGAACGCGCCGGCGATGCGCGGCGCCGCAGGCGCACCGAGCGCGCGGTAGAGACGGAGCGCCTCGTCCTCCTGTTTGAGGTGGCTGCGGCGCAGCTCAGCGAGCCGCCACAGCAGGGCGGCCCGTCCGGCGGCGCCGGCGCCCGCGCCCGACTCGGCGCGCGCCGCCGCCCACGACAGCAGATCGGCGCAACGCTGCCACTCTCCGGTCGCCATCAGCACGCGCTCCGCCGATTCGGCCGCCGCGACGTCGTCGGGATCCAGCTCCAGCACCGCGAGCCAAGCCATCGAGACCTCGGATGGATCGCGCGCCGACTTCTCGCTGAGCACTGCGACGTCACGCAACAATTTGAGGCGCTCGCCGCGCTCGACGACGTGGTGGACCGCCGACGACGCGAGCCGCAACGACTGATCGAAGCGTCCGGTCGACTCCAGGCGGCGCCGCGCCGGTGCCAGCACCGGCATCGGCCGCCCGTCGGGACCGATCGGGGGCGAGGCCGCTGACGCACCGAGCTCGCCGAGGGCGGTCAGGCGCTCGGCCAGCGCGCGCTCGGGCTCGCCGCCCGCGTCGAACAGCTGCGCGCGCTCCGCCAGGACCGCGAGCCGATCGGCGCCGGTCATCGCCTGCACATCGCTGGCCAGCGCGGTGGCGAGATCGCGCGAGCGTCCCAGCTGACGTAGCAGGCGCGCGCGGCGCCGCCGCAGCGGCAACAAGACCTCGAGCACACCGGCGGTGATCGCGCGATCGAGCACGGCCAGCGCCGCCGCGGGGTCGCCATCCAGCTCCAGTGCGGCGGCGAGTCGATCCGCGATGCGCCCGTGGCGAGAGGGGCGATCCTCGCTCTCGAACGCCGCGCGCAGCAGATCGATCATGCGCGCCTCGAGTGGCTTGACCGGCCCATCGCCTTCCGCCCCGCTGTCGCCCGGCGCGGCCGCCTGACGCCGCAACAGGCTCTCGCCCAGCGCGAGCGCGGCGTCCGCGCCCGCGTGCCCGGCCACCGCGTGCGAGAGCAGCGCCAGCACCGGCGCAACGTCACCGTCGGCGGGAATGCGAATCAACATGCGCTGCGCCGCCGTGTAGTAGTCGGCAGGTGTCTTCGGCGCGTGGTCCGGCACCGGCGCAGGACGGGGCGCCGCCCGCTCGGCCAGATCCTTGCGCCACGTCGCCACGAGCGCGGCCTGTCCCGCCGCCTGCGCCTCGGCGATCAATGCCTCGAGCGCGGCCACGCGCGCCTCGGAAGCCTCGTCTGCACCGAGATGGGGATCCCCGGAGGGGTCCCCAAACTCGCCGCGCTCGCTCCGCGTGGCGGAGCCACGCTCCGCTGGAGTCTCTTCGAGGACCGTGCGGCGGAGCAGCAGCGCCTGCTTCGCGAGCCCGCCCTGGCGCAGCGCCGCTTCGACCGCCGCGAGCCGCGGCGCCGACGACGCCAGCGCGCCCGAGCGCAGCGCCTGCTCGGCCAGCCGGCGCGCCAGGCCGCCGCGACCGGCGCGCGCGGCTGCAAGCGCGCGGTCCCATGGATCTGAGGGCTCCGCCCCCCGCACGGCCGGGGCGCGCGCGGGTGCCGTCACCTTCTTCGCGGCCTCACCCCTGGCGAGCTCAGTCTTCGCCGGGTCGCTCTTCGAGGTGTCCGCCTGCGCCGCCTCGGCTTTCGCGCCCTCGAGCCTCGCATCGGCGGACGGGGGCGCTTCGCCCTTGGGAGCGTCGATCTTGGCGGTCGAAGATTTTCCCGCTTCGGCCTTCTTGCCGTTGAGCGCGCGCCCGGAACGTCCTGGCGCGCGCATCGCCTTCGCGGCGCCGCCACGCGCGCCGTTGATTGCCGGCGCATCGATGCGCTCGCCGGCCGCCCGCCAGCGTCGATCGATCTCGCGGCGCAGGCGCATGACCTCGTCGGCGACGGGGCCCCCGGCTTTCTCCACGGCCTCGAGCAAAGCCTCTACCCGCGCTGGAGCGCCGCCCGCCTCGATCCAGGCCGCTGCGACCGCCAGCCGCGCCGGTCGATCGATCCCCTCGCCGCCCGCCAGCACCAGCGCTTCGCGCAGGAAGGCGAGCCTCGCGCGCCCGGTGGTCTCGGCAGCGCGCAGTTGCAACGCCGCCAGGTGTTCCGCGGGCAGCGTACCGGCGGCGATCTTGATCGCATGCCGCACCGCCGCACGCCGCTGGTGCGCGGGGAAACGGTTGTCGCCGGCGACCGCCAGCCAGGCACGCGCGGACAGCACCGGCCGGCCTGCTTCGCTCTGCGCCTCGGCGGCGGCCGCCGACCAGGCCGCGATCTCGGTGCGCGCGATGTGCCCGACCTCGACCAGGAATGCAGCGCGGTCGATCGACGGCAGCGCGCGCGCTGCGCTGAGCACCGCCATGCGCACGACGCCTAACCCGGGCGCCTCGTCGGCGGCGCGACGCAGCTCGGCGAGCGCCCCGGGAAGATCGCCGACGGCGCGCAGCAGCCCCGCCAGCTCGGTGCGCAGGCGCGCGCGCACGACCGGGTCGCTCGCAGCGCCGACCTCGCGCCGGAGCTCGTCCATCCGCGCGCCCGCCGTTGCCGGCTTCGGGCTTCCGGCCAGAACCGCCACGTCGCGCAAGATATCACGCTCCCTCGTCCGCCAGGTGCGGGATGGGCGGGGACCAGGGCGCCTGCCGCGGTGTTCCGAGGGCGGGGACGTCGGCTCTGGACCCCCCTTCAGCGAGTCACCCTCTCCCGCGGTCCGCCGCGGGAGAGGGCCGGGGCTGGGGGCAGGCCTTGCGAGCGGGCGACGCCCGCGGCGGCCTTGCGTGCGGCAACCTTCTTCAGCGACTGACCCTCTCCCGCAGGTATCGGTGCTAAGGTGCGTCGCTCATGTCGTCGGCGACGGCCTTTGCCATCATCCTCGCGGGGGGCGGGGGCACGCGGCTCTGGCCGGCGAGCCGTCGGCGCCACCCCAAACAGCTCCTGCGTCTCGGCGGCGACGAATCGCTGCTGGCCGCGGCGGCGCGGCGCGCGCGCGCGTTCTCCGATCCGGAGCGCATCCTGGTCGTGACCGCCGCCGATCAGGAAGCGGCGGTTCGCGGCGCAGTCCCCTGGCTGCCGCCCGAGAACGTGGTCGTCGAGCCGCTGCCGCGCAACACCGCGGCCGCCGTCGGGCTGGGTGGGGTCGTCGCCATTCGGCGCGCCGGAGCGCAGGCGGTGCTCGCCGTGCTGCCGGCCGACCCACACATCGCCGACGAAGCGCGCTTCACCGCGACCGTGCGCGCCGCGATTGCAGAAGCCGCAAGTGCGATCACCACCGTCGGCATCAAGCCGACCCACGCCGAGACCGGCTTCGGCTACATCCGCCTCGGACCGGCGGTCGCGGCCGCGGCCGGTTCAACGGCAGCCGTGCACCAGGTCGGCGCGTTCGTCGAGAAGCCGGATCGCGCGACCGCCGAGCGGTACGTCGCCTCGGGCGACTATCTCTGGAATTCGGGGATGTTTTTTCTCACGGCAGGGCGCCTGTTCGAGGAGGCGCGGCGCCACCTGCCCGCGCTCGGCCAGGCGCTGGACGCCATGACCGCGGCACCCGACTTCGATGCCGCGGTCCGCGACCAATATCCCTCGGTACCCTCGATCTCGATCGATAGCGGCATCATGGAGAAGGCGGCCGGCCTGCACGTCGTCCCGGGTGACTTCGGGTGGAACGACGTCGGCAGCTGGGCGGCGATGACCGCGATCCGCCACGCCGATGAAGCGGGCAATGTGGTCGTCGGCGGCGCGGAGCTGATCGAAGGCAAGGGCAACATCATCGTCGCCGAGCCCGGCGCGCCGTACGTCGGCGTGCTGGGCGTCGACGATCTCGTGGTGGTCGCGACCGCCGACGCTGTGCTGGTGATCCCCAAGCACCGGGCGCAAGACGTCCGCCAGATCGTCGAGGCCGCGAAGAAAAAGGGACGTGAGGACCTGCTGTGAACAGCCGAATCTTTCGTGAATACGACATCCGCGGCATCGCCGACCGCGATTTTCCCGACGACCTCGCCGGCACGCTCGGCCGCGCCATCGGCGACCATCTGTGGGAGAGCGGCGCCCGCCGCATCACGCTCGGCCGCGACTGCCGGATCTCGTCGCCGCGCATCCACGCAAAGGTCAAGGCGGGCCTGCTCGCGGCGGGGCTGACCATCGTCGATGTCGGCGTGCTGCACTCGCCGGGGCTCTACTTCTCCGTCTTCCACCTCGAAGCGGACGGCGGCGTCATGATCACCGCCAGCCACAACCCGGCCGAGGACAATGGGTTCAAGATCGTCTCCGGGCGCAGCACGATCTACGGCGCCGAGCTGCAGCGCCTGCGCGCGCGCGTCGAGAAGGGTGAGGTGCGGGCCGACGCGCGCGCCGGCGTCGCGTCGAGCCACGACATCCTGACCGACTACGTCGACACGGTCGTCGGCAACATCCGGCTCGGGCCGCGACCGATCAAGGTCGTCGTCGACGGGGGCAACGGCACCGGCGGTATCTCGCTGCTACCGATCCTGCGCCGACTGGGCGTGCAGGTCGACGACATCTACTGCGAGCCCGACGGACGCTTCCCGCACCATCACCCCGATCCGACGGTCGCCGAGAACCTGGTCGACCTCACGCGCCGCGTGCGCGAGACCGGCGCCGAGGTCGGGCTGGCGCTCGACGGCGACGGCGACCGCATCGGCGCCGTCGACGGAAAGGGCCGCATCCTCTGGGGCGACCAGCTGGTGATCCTGTTCGCGCGGCAGATCCTCACCGAGAAGCCGGGCGCCACCTTCGTCAGCGAAGTGAAGTGCAGCCAGGCGCTGTTCGACGAGATCGCCGCGCGCGGCGGGCGCGCCATCATGTGGAAGGTTGGTCACTCGCTCATCAAGGTGAAGATGAAGGAGGAGAAGGCGGAGCTGGCCGGCGAGATGTCGGGGCACATGTTCTTCGCCGATCGCTGGTACGGCTTCGACGACGCGGTCTACGCGGGCGCGCGTCTGATCGAGCTCTTGAGCCACTCCCCGCAGACGCTGGCCGAGCACTACGAGACGCTGCCGGTGTTTCACAACACGCCCGAGATCCGCATGCCCTGCCCAGACGAGATCAAGTTCGAGGTCGTGCGTCGCGCCGTCGAGTGGTTCCGCGAGCGACACGAGGTCGTCGAAGTCGACGGCGTCCGCGTGACCTTCCGGGACGAGCAGGGCAAGACCAGCGGCTGGGGTCTGGTGCGGGCATCGAACACCGGTCCGGTGCTGGTGATGCGCTTCGAAGCCGACAGCGCCGCCCGTCTCGGCGAGATCCGCGCGCTCGTCGAGGGACGCATGCGCACGATCATCGCCGAAGTCGGCGGCTAGCTTTCGCCGACGGACCTCCTCGGAGCCACGCCCCTCAATTCCCGTCGAAGAATCCGCCCAGCAGCAGGCGCAGGATCGCTGGGCCGGCGAACAGGTCGATGAGCGCGCCCATCGCCAGGAACGGCCCGAACGGGACCTGCACGCGTGCGAGCGACGGCTCCCCGGCCTCGTCGCCGCTCGATTCTGCCGGCGGAGCTGCGGCCGCCGGGGCTCGCCGGCGCGCGGCCACCACGAGCGGAATGCTGATCAGCGCGCCCAGGAAAGAGCCGGAGAAGATCACGATCGGCAGCGCCTTCCACCCCAGCACGGCGCCAACAAGCGCGAGCAGCTTGCCGTCGCCGAGGCCCATCCCCTCGCGCTTGAGCACGTAGTAGTAGAAGTCGGCGATGAGCCGCACGAAGAGATAGCCGGCGGCGACGCCGATCACGCGCTCCAGCCACGGGACGTCGTGCGCGCCGAACGCCGACAGGAAGAAGATCGGGATCGCCGGCAGCGTAATCACGTCGGGCAGCAGCTTGGTATCGAGGTCGATGAAGGCCAGCACGACCAGTGCGCCGGCGAACGCGAAGTAGAGCGAGAAGCGCGCCAGCCGTACCGCGACCGCGCCGTCCGGATCGGCGGCGACGAATTTCCAGAAGATCGCCGCGGCCAGCAGGCCGGTCAAAAGCTCGACCAACGCATAGCGGATGGAAAACCGCGCGCCGCACGACCGGCAGCGCCCGCGCAGCAGGAAGTAGGAAAGGATCGGGATGTTGTCGACGGCGCGCACCGGCTTGCCGCACGCCATGCAGTGCGACCCGGGACGCACGACCGACAACCCCTTGGGCACGCGCGCGATGCAGACGTTGAGGAAGCTGCCCCAGATCGCGCCCCACAGGCCCGCCAGCACGACCGCGGCCGGCGACGTCAGGAATGCCAGGCTATCGTCCACTGACTCGCGATTCTGCCCCGACTAAAGACGGCGGTCGATGCTAAGGTCTGGCCTCGGTGAGACCAGAGGTTCGTTCCTGCGTTTCCGCCGCGCTGGCGCTGGCGCTGTGCGCAGCCGGCTGTCACGGGCACGAGGATGCCGCGAACCGGGCGGCGGTCGCGAACCTCGACCAGGCGCTGAACCCGACCTTTCTCGCGGCGGCACTGCGCAAGCTCGGCGGCGCGCATTTCCACGGCACGACGCGGATGTCGGTGACCGCCGCCGCGACCCCCTCGAACGAGGCTGGGTGGGATACTGTCACCACCACCACCGACCTCTGGCTCGACCGGGGCGGCAACTACCGGATCGTCGAGACCAACGACCAGGACGGCGGTCGCGAGGTCGTCCTTTTCGGGCACGATCTCAGCGTTGCGCTACGCTATGGGAAGATGGTTCGGCGCAAGTCACAGGATCCCGAGCCGGAGCGGCTGCTTGAAGAAGCGCTCGGCGGTCCCTGGTCCGGCTGGGAGGTCGCCGCGCCGTACGCCATCATCAAGCACACCCCAGTGACCATCGCCGGCGGGCGCAAGGGCGATGAGTACCGGGTCACAAGGTCCGAAAAGCGCCACCGCAAGCTGGCGAAGCACGCGCCCGGCATTCGCTACTGGCGCGGCAACGCGTCCGTGCTCGAGCTCAACGGCCACATGACCGTCGACGCGGCCAGCAGCGCACTGCTCAAGTCCGATTTCCTGGTGGTGTTCGCGGCGCAGCGCACCGGCGAGCCGCGCAGCGATGGCCGCGACGGTCCGCCCGAGGCAGTGGTCGGCACCGTCGACGTGCAGACCACCATCGACCAGATCGGCGCCGTGCCGGCGATCCAGCGTCCGCCTGCCGAGGAGCTTTCGCTGCGCCAGCGCATCGTGCCGGAGCAACGCGAGCTGCTGGGCGGCTTGACCGCGGCCGGAAACGCGCCAAAAGAGAAGTAACACCCATGAGCACCGACGATCGATCTGACGGCCGTTCCGGAGCCGCTGGCCCTTCCGGCGCCAACGGCCGCGCCGGCGATGCGTCCGGTGACGAGGGCGCGGAGCTGATCCGCCTGCCCGGCTCGAAGTTCGAGGCGGATGCCGAAAACCTGGACCACCTGAGCGGCAACCGGCGGCTGATCATCCGGCGCTCGCTGCTGGCCACCGCCGTCGGTGGCGCCATCCCGATTCCGGTGATGGACGACTACCTGGCCGGGCGCGTACGCGCGGGCATGTTGATGAAGCTGGCCGAAAGGCGTCAGGTCGATCTGGTCCTGTCGTCAGCGGAGCTGCTCGCCGACCCGCGCGAGACCACGGCGGTTCGCAACGCGACCATGACCGCGGCGACGTTGCTGGCGCTCAAGCTCGCCTGGCGAAAGTTCTTCGCGGTGCTGGCCGTCAGCCGCCGCGCCGAGGACATGGCGATGACGTTCCAGATGGGGACGCTCTTCGATCACTTCTGCACCAAGCTGCACGTGGGCGCCGGCATCGATCGCGCGCGCGCGTTCCAGCTGCGCGGCATCATCCATGCGTCGGTGTCGGACGCGGAGAAGAGCGCGCTGACCGCGGTGTTCCGCGAGGGCGGGCGCATCCTGGGCGGCTCGGCGCTCGAGGCGCCGGGCTGGATGTCGAACCGGTTCGAGCGCGCGGCCGAGCAGTGGGTGCGAACAGGTGGACAACCTCCGCGTCCCGGTGACGCGGTTCCGGAGGCCGAGATCCCGCCCGACGCCGAGCGTGCGCGCTGGCTCGACCGAGCGTCGGCCGCGGTCGAGACGCGGCTCAACCAATTGGGCACCACCTATCTGCGCACTCTGGTGCGCAGCTTCGAGCAGCGCTGGCGCCAGGCCGAGGCGGCCGGGCCCCCGCCCGCGGCGCCCACAAACTCGTAACACACGGCCCGTGGCGACGTCCGTAGCAACCCCTCGGGCCCTTTGCTACGATTGCCGTAGGTGACTAAGACTCCGCGCTCCGCGAAATCGACTTCCAAGTCCAGAGGGACATCCACCAAGAACGCTGCCGCCGGCAAGCGCGGCGGCAAGGCTGCCGCGGGTAGCGCCAGCGCCGGACGGGCGCCGCGCAGCACCAGCAAAGCGCCGAAGGGAGGGGTCAAGTCCAGGGGCCCCGCCACCCCGGCAACGACGTCGGCGAGCACCGCGTCGTCGGCCGAGCTCAACCAGGCGCGCGAGCTGGCGCTGGGCGCGCTCGAGGCCGCGCTGGAGAAAAAGGCGCTGATGCCGGTGCTGATCGACGTCTCGGCGATGGCCAGCTACACGGACTTCATCGGCATCGTCAGCGGCCGCAGCGACCGGCAGGTCGAGGCGATCGCCGACGGCGTGAGCCAGTTCATGAAGCTGCAGGGGCGGCGCGTGATCGGCCACGAAGGGACCGGTAACGGACGCTGGACGCTGCTCGACTTCGGCGAGATCGTGATCCACGTCTTCTATCACCCGGTGCGCGAGTTCTACGACCTCGAGAGCCTGTGGATCGACGCGCCCCGCGTGAAGATCGCGATCCCACCCGACGCGATCCTCACGCAGCCCGACGCGCTCTACGGCGCGCTTTAGGCCGCATATAACCACCAGAACGAAGGCCAGGCCCTGAAGGTCGTCGTCCTCGCCGTCGGCAAAATGCGCGACCGGCACCTCGGCGCCGCCTGCGACGATTACGTCGAGCGCGCGCGGCGCCACCTTCCCGTCGAGGTGATCGAGGCCGCCGACGACGCCGAGCTCGTGCGCCGCATCCCGGCCGCGTCGACGGTGGTTGCGCTCGAGCCCGACGGCGAGAGCTGGGATACGGCTCGCTTCACGGATTTTCTGGGCAAACAGATGCTGCACGGCACGCGCGCGCTCGCATTCCTGATCGGCGGCGCCGACGGACTGCCGCGGACCGCGGTGACCCGCGCGTCACTGCGACTCTCGCTGTCGGCGATGACGCTGCCCCACCGGCTGGCTCGCGTGGTGCTGTGCGAACAGGTCTACCGGGCCCTCTCGATCCTGCGCGGCGAGCCCTACAGCCGTTGAGCCCGGGCCGCGGTTCTCTGATAAATTGATGCCCATGACGAAATCGCCTCGGGTCGTACTGTGCGTTCTCGACGGGTTTGGTGAGCGCCCGCAGATGGACGGCAACGCGATCCGCCTCGCCAAAACGCCTCGCTTGGCCAAGATTTACGCTAGCAGCTCCTGGACCCTGATCGGCGCGTCGGGAAACGACGTTGGCCTGCCCGACGGGCAAATGGGCAACAGTGAGGTCGGGCACCTGAACCTGGGCGCCGGTCGCATCGTTTACCAGGACATCGTGCGCATCGATCGCGGCATCAAGGACGGCACGTTCTATTCGAACAAGGTCATCGTCGAGACGATCGAGGCGGCAAAGCGCTCGGGCGGGACGCTGCACCTCCTCGGCCTGACCAGCCCGGGGAATGTCCACGCCGCGCTCGAGCACGCCTACGCCGTGTGCGAGACCGCGAAGCAGCGCGGGTTGGACCGCGTGATGTGGCACGCGTTCCTCGACGGGCGCGACACGCCGCCGCGCTCGGCGGCCGGTTACCTGCGCGAGGTCGATGCGCAGCTAAAGAAGATCGGCGTGGGCAAGCTGGCTTCGGCGGTCGGGCGCTACTACGCGATGGATCGCGACAAGCGCTGGGAGCGGCTCGAGGTTGCGTGGAAGATGCTCACGCGCGGCGAGGGCAAGGTGGTCGATGACCTGGCCGCCGCGATCGAGGCCGCCTACAGCGGCGCCAACAACGCCGACGGCAAGGACCTGACCGACGAGTTCGTCAAGCCGCTCGTCATGCGCGGCGCCGACGGAAAAGCGCTGGCCACCTTGCGGGATGGCGACGCCTGCTTCTTCTTCAACTTCCGCGCCGACCGCGCGCGCCAGCTGACGCAGGCGCTGCACGCACCCGAGTTTCCGCATTTCGATCGCACGCCGCGTCCCAAGCTGGCGGCGTTCGCGACCATGACCCAGTACGACGGCAAGCTCGACGTGCCAGCGGCGTTCCCGCCCCAGAGCCTGGACCTGATCCTGGGCGAGGTGCTCTCGAACGCCGGCGTATCGCAGCTGCGCACCGCCGAGACCGAGAAGTACGCGCACGTGACCTACTTCTTCAACGGCGGCGTCGAAGCGGCGTTCCCCGGTGAAGAGCGCAAGCTGGTGCCGTCGAACCGCCAGGTCGCGACGTACGATCTCGCGCCCGAGATGTCGGCGGCGCCGGTCACCGACGGCGTGGTGAGCGCCCTGCAACAGGGCACCGACGCGGGCGGCCCGCAGTTCATCCTGGTCAACTACGCCAACCCCGACATGGTCGGCCATACCGGCATGCTCAAGCCGGCGATCTCGGCGATCGAGACCATCGACGCCTGTCTCGGCCGCATCGCCGACGCCGCCGAGGCAGCGGGGGCCGGGCTCTTCATCACCGCAGATCACGGCAACTGCGAGACGATGATCGATCCGCAGACCGGTCAGCCGCACACCGCGCACACCACCAACCCGATCCCCTTCATCGCGCTCGGCCCCGGGCTCGCGAACCGCACGTTTCGCAGCGGCGGCCGTCTGTGCGACGTGGCGCCGACGATCCTCGAATACCTGGGCATCAAACAGCCGCCGCAGATGGACGGCGTGAGCTTGTTCGAGGGACCAGCGCGGTGAGCATCGGCCGGCGGCTCATCGACCTGGCGCGCGCCGAGCTGAACTCACTGCTCGATCGCGCGGCGCGGGCCGAGGAAGACGACGACTTCGGATCGCCGACCGATCACATGTCCGACAAGGAGCTCGAAGAGGAGCTCGAACGGCGGCGCCAGGCACGCCAGGAGGCGGAGCACGCCGCCCAAGGGACGCGCGCGTCGCGCACTGACGACCAGCTCGGCGATCGAACCGGCGCGAACGGGAGCAGCAGCGGCGCCGGCAGCCGACGCCGGCCCGAGTTTCGCCGCTCCAGCAGCGACGACGGCAACGCCGTGCGCCGCGCATACGCCGCGCTCGAGGTGCCGGCCGGCTCTGACTTCGAGACCGTGCGGCGCGCGTACCGCGCGCTGATGCGCAAGTACCACCCGGATCTGCACACGTCGACACCGGAAAAGCAGAAAGCGGCGAACGAAATCACGCAGAAGCTCACGGATTCGTACAAGCTTCTGGAAAAGCGCCTGCGCCGGTAGCGTCGGACCAATCACGTTTAGCCGCTCGCGTCGTGGCGGCAAAGTGACTATGCTCCCGCCAGTTTTCACAAGAGGAGCCCCCATGACGACGATTCGGATCGCATTTCTCTCGCTCGTTGCGAGCACGTTCGGCGCAGCCGCGCTCGCGGCGCCGCCGGCACCCGCCACGCCCGGCATCGAATTCAAGGCGCCCACGGCATACCCCGAGGGCATCGCGTTCAACCCCAAGACCAATGAGATCTACGTGAGCTCGATGCGGCACGGCACCGTCGGTGCAGTCAAAGCCGACGGCACCTATCGCGAGTTCGCGAAGGATCCGCTGCTGGTGTCGGCGGTCGGCATGCACGCCGATCCGGACCGCAACCGCTTGCTGGTCTGTGTCTCGGATCCCGGCGTCTCGATGTCGACGTCGCCGAAGACGCAGAAGAAGATCGCGCGCCTGCTGTCGTTCGATCTGACCACCGGCAAGCGCATCCACGTGGTGGAGCTGGAGAAGCTGGCCACCGAGGGGCAGCATTTCTGCAACGATCTGACCATCGACGACAAGGGCGACGTCTTCGTCACCGACAGCTTCTCCCCGATCATCTACCGCGTCGATCCGTCGTACAAGGCCAAGATCTTCCTGAAGTCCGACACGTTCAAGGGTGAAGGCTTCAACCTGAACGGGATCGTGCATCACAGCGGCGACTACCTTCTCGTCGCGAAGTACAACGACGGCACCATCTGGAAGATCGACGAGAAGGATCCGAAGAAGATGGAGCAGGTCGTGATCGCGGAGAAGCTGCCCAACGCCGACGGCATGCTGCTGACCGGCGACGGCGAGCTGGTGGTCGTGCAGAACGGCGACGTCAACCGCGTCGTGCGCCTCAAGAGCACCGATGGCTTCAAGACCGCGAAGGTCGACAAGGTCGTACAGACCACCAAGGATTTTCCGACCACGGTGGTTGCAGGCGTCGGTGGCAAGCTCTACGTGATGATGTCGCGTCTCGGCGAGCTGTTCGCCGACCCGGCCAAGGCCAAGTCCGATTCGTTCACGCTGATGGAGCTGAAGTTCTAGAAGGTTCCAATCCCCTTCTCCCGATACGTTCCGATCCCCTCCCCCCGTCCGCAGGGGGAGGGTTAGGGAGAGGGGGATCCGAATCTCACGAGGAGGGGTCTTCCCCATGTCGCGACCGCCGCTGCCACCCTTCACGTTCGAGACCGCCGTACAGAAAGTCCGGATGGCGGAGGACGCCTGGAACTCGCGCGATCCCGAGCGCGTCGCCGGCGCTTACACCGAGGACAGCCGTTGGCGCAACCGCGCGGAGTTTTTCCAGGGCCGCGCCGCGATCGTCGTTTTTCTGCAGCGAAAGTGGGCGCGTGAGATCGACTACCGGTTGATCAAGGAGCTGTGGGCTTTCCACCAAAACCGGATCGCGGTGCGCTTTCAGTACGAGTGGCGCGATGACTCCGGCCACTGGTTCCGATCTTACGGCAACGAGCAGTGGGAGTTCGACGACGCGGGGCTGATGCGGCGGCGCGAGGCGAGCATCAACGACGTCGCCATCGCCGACGGCGACCGGAAATTCCACTGGACCGCGCCCGCCGCGCGCCCGGCGGATCATCCGGGCCTGACCGAGCTCGGGCTCTAGCGCCGTCGCGGTTATTTTTCGCGCGCGCGATGCGCAACTGTGGGCACCGCGCGCCGATGAACCAGCATGCGTCTTTGCGCGTGTCTGGTCGCTTTTGTGTTCATCGCCTGTGCTCCCTCGGTGCCGCGTCCTATGCGCGAGCCACCCGCACCCGACGCTGGCATAGACCTGCCGGCGATGACCCCGCCGGTCGTGGTGGACGCGCGACCGGACGTCAGACAGCCACCGGAGCCCGGGGCCGACGCCCGCAGTGACGTGGCCGGCGACGTGCCGCACGACGCGGCTATCAAGGCGGACGTCGGCCTCAAGGCGGACGCGGTCTCGAACGACGGCGCCCGAGCGGACGCGAAGCCCGACTCTACGAAGCCCGAAATGAACGCCGGCACTGACAGCGGTGCCGGCTTCGACACCGCCGAGGCGGGTGCGTCCGAGACTGGCCCTTTCGAGGCCGACGCTTCCGACGGTATCGGTGCGGTCCTGCCCGCCGCCGGCGACCTCGTCATCGACGAGCTCTTGATCAACCCCGCGGGCACCGACACCAATCGCGAGTGGATCGAGATCGCGAACGTCTCGTCGGTCACACTCGACCTGCACCTGCTGCACGTCGATGATGCCGCCAGCGACGTCGCGGTCGACGCCGGTCTGCTTGCGCCCGGCGGCCTGCTGGTGCTGGGGCAGTCGCTCGACCCGACCAAGAATGGGGGCGCGCCGATCGCGTTTTCATTCGGGAACGTGATCTCGCTGAACAACGGCGGGGACTCGGTCTCGCTGTGCCTGGGCCCGTGCACGAGCGGCGCCCTGCTCGACCAGGTGATCTGGACCGCCGACCTCGGCGCCGCCTACGACGGACGCGCGGCGATCGTCGGTCCGGCGCCCGGCCTGTTCTGTCCCGCCGACCAGCCCTATGGCGACGCCGGCAGCTTCGGCAGCCCCGGTGCCGTCAATCCGCCGTGCGCGCCGTGACGCGGCCGGGTGCGGCCACGGCGCGCGCGCCGACAGGGATCGTGCTATCCCCTGTTGATCGTAACGACATGGCGACCCCGACCGCACCCCTGGCCGCGCTGCTGACCGGGGAAAAGCTACCGCTCGACGGCGACCAGATCTTGAGCAAATTCGTCGGCTACGTCGCCGACACCGGGCTCGACCTCTATCCAGCGCAGGAAGAGGCGCTGCTGGAGCTGGTCGCCGGCAAGCACATCATCCTCAACACCCCGACCGGCTCGGGAAAATCGCTGGTCGCGACCGCGATGCACTTCAAGGCGATGGCCGAAGGCAAGGTGTCCTTCTACACCTGCCCGATCAAGGCGCTGGTCAGCGAGAAGTTCTTCGCGCTGTGCGATCTCTACGGCCCCGACAATGTCGGCATGATGACCGGCGACGCGACGATCAACCGCGGCGCGCCGATCATCTGCTGCACGGCGGAGATCCTGGCCAACCTCGCGCTGCGCGACACGGGCGCGCAGGTCGACTACGTGATCATGGACGAGTTTCACTACTACTCGGACCGCGAGCGCGGAGTCGCGTGGCAGATCCCGCTGCTGGCGCTGCCGCACACGACTTTCCTGCTGATGTCGGCGACGCTGGGCGAGACGCGGCCGATCGAGCAGAGCCTGCTCTCTATCACCGGGCGCGAGCCGGTAGTGGTGCGCAGCCTGGCGCGGCCGGTACCGCTCGACTTCGAATACCGCGAGACCCCGCTGCACGAGACGATCGCCGACCTCATCACCACGCGGCGCTACCCGATCTACCTGGTGAACTTCACCCAGCGCGCCGCCGCCGAAGAGGCGCAGAACTTGATGAGCGTCGACATGAGCAGCAAGGACGAGAAGGAGTCGATCCGCGCGGCGCTGGGCGATTTCTCGTTCGATACGCCGTATGGAAAGGACTTTCAGCGTTTCATCCGGCACGGTCTGGGTCTGCACCACGCCGGGTTGCTGCCGAAGTACCGCCTGCTGGTCGAGAAGCTGGCGCAGACCGGGCTGCTCAAGGTCGTGAGCGGCACCGACACGCTGGGCGTCGGCGTCAACATCCCGATCCGCACCGTGCTGTTCACGCAGCTTTGCAAGTACAACGGTGAGAAGACCGGGGTGCTGAGCGTGCGCGACTTCCAGCAGATCGCTGGGCGCGCCGGCCGCAAGGGCTTCGACGATCGCGGCACAGTCGTCGCGCAGGCGCCCGAGCACGTGATCGAGAACCGCCGGCTGGCCAGCAAGCAGGCCTCGGGCAAGAAGGTCGTGATGCACAAGCCGCCGACCAAGGGCTACGTGCACTGGGACAAAGGAACGTTCGAGCGCCTCACGTCGGGCACGCCCGAGCCGCTCGAGTCGCGCTTCGCGGTGACCCACGGTCTCTTGCTGAATTTGTTGCAGAGCAAGAACGGCGAGCGCGGCGGCGGGTACCGGCGCCTCACGCGCCTCGTGTCGCTGTCGCACGGCAGCGAGCGCGCGAAGCGCGAGGCGCGGCGCCACGCCGCGACCTGCTTCCGGTCGCTGCGGCGCGCACGCATCATCGACGTGGTGCCCTACGAGTCGGTACGGGGCCGGCTGGTCGAGGTCAGCCAGGAGCTGCAGCGCGATTTCTCGCTGAACCAGACGCTGTCGATGTACTTGCTGGAGGCGCTGGGCCTCCTCGACGCGCAGAGCGAGACCTATGCGCTCGACGTGCTCAGCCTGGTCGAGGCGATCCTCGAGAACCCCGACGTCGTGCTCTATCGCCAGCTCGATCGTATCAAGACCGAGCGCATGGACGAGATGAAGGCGGCCGGCATGGAATACGAACAGCGGATCGCGGAGCTGGAGACGCTGGAGTGGCCCAAACCGAACCGCGACTTCATCTACGAAACGTTCAACGCGTTCACCGAGAAGCACCCCTGGGTCGGCGAGGAGAACATCCGCCCGAAGTCGGTGGCGCGCGAGATGTTCGAAACGTTCTGCACATTCGGCGAGTACGTGCGCGACTACGGCCTGCAGCGCAGCGAGGGCGTGCTGCTGCGCTACCTGTCCGACGTCTGGAAGACGCTGAGCCAGACGGTGCCGGCACCGGCGCGCAGCGAGGGGGTCGAGGACATCATCGCGCACCTGCACGCGATGTTGCGCGAGGTCGACTCCAGCCTGGTCGACGAGTGGCAGAGCTTGAAGGACGGCAAGGCGGCGAGCGCGGCGACGCGCGCGCTGCTGGCGGCGCGCGAGCCGAAGCCGTTCGACATCGCCGATGATCCCAAGGCGCTCGGGGCGCGCATTCGCTCGGACCTGCACCGGCTGATGCGCGCGCTCGCGGGCCGGCACTGGGACGAAGCGGCGGCGGCGCTGCGCGCGCCGGCGCCGGACGACGCGAGCGGCGCGGAGCTCTGGACGGCGGCGCGACTGGAACAAGAGATGGCGGCCTATTTCGCGGTGCACGCAACGCTATCGGTGACGCCGCTGGCGCGTCGCCCGAGCAACACGCTGATCCAGGAGGTCGCGCCGCGCCGCTGGCGCGCGCAGCAGCGCCTCATCGATCCCGAGGGCGACGAGGACTGGGCGATCGACTGCGTCATAGACCTATCGAGAGCTTCCGCGGCCAGCGCGGACGCTCGGGCTCCGACGCCGGGGACGGCGTCGGCTGCAGAAACAACACCCGCGGCCGGCGCGCCGCTGATCGAGCTCCAGCGCATCGGTGTCTAGCACGCTCACAATGCCGAAGGAACGCCGGCCCCCGATCGTGAAGCGCCTGCGCGAGACGCTGCGGTTGCTGCCGCACGTCGGACGCACCTTCCGGATCCTGTGGCAGACGAGCCCGCCGCTCAGCGTGGCCATCACCGCGCTCACCGTCGCGACCGGCGTGATCCCGGCGGGGATCGCCTGGGTCGGCAAGCTGATCATCGACAGCGTCGTGGTGGCGGCGCGCGGGGGCGGCCAGCCCGGCGCGGCACGACCCCTGCGCTGGGTGGCGCTGGAGCTGGGCCTGATGGTTCTGCTCACGCTTGCCAACCGTTTGTCGGCGCTGCTGCGCGAGCTGCTGCGCGCGCAGCTCGGCAACCGCGTCAACGTCGACATCCTCGAGAAGGCGCTGACGCTCGAGCTGCGCCACTTCGAAGACGCCGAGTTCTACGACAAGATGCAACGCGCGCGGCGGGAGGCCTCGTCGCGCCCGCTCTCGATGGTGCTGGGCGTGCTTGGCATCGCACAGAGCACGATCACCCTCGGCAGCTACGGCTTCCTGCTCGCGCGCCTGTCGGGCGTCTCGGTGCTAATCCTGGTCGTCGCCAGCATCCCGGCGTTCATCACCGAGGCGCGCATGTCGAACCAGTCGTTCCGGCTCAACAGCTGGCGCGCGCCGGAGACGCGGCGCCTCAACTACCTCGAGTGGGTCCTGACGCGCGACAGCCACGTAAAAGAGGTGAAGCTATTCGCGATCGGCCGCTTGATCCTCGATCGCTACCGCGCGTTGTTCGAGAAGTTCTATCGCGAAGACCGCGCGCTGGCGCAAACCCGCTTCATCTACGGCCTTTTACTGACGCTGCTGAGCCTGGGCGCGTTCTACGCCTGCTACGCCTTCGCGGCGCGCCGTGCGTCGCTGGGCGGCATGACGCTGGGCGATCTCACGCTCTACGTGACGGTCTTCCGCCAGGGGCAGAGCGCGTTCCAGTCGGTGCTCGGCGGCATCGCGGGGCTCTACGAAGATGCTCTGTTCATGTCGAACCTGTTCGCGTACCTGGATCTCCCTGCCGACGACCCGCACGATAGCGGGGTCACGCGCGCATGGCCTGCGGAGCTGGCGCTGGTGCCACGGCCGGCGACGCCACCGCAGGCGATCGAGCTGCGCAACGTCTCGTTCCGCTACCCCGGCAAGGAGACCTGGGCGCTGCGCGACGTGAGCCTCACGATCGCTCCCGGTGAGGTGATCGCGCTCGTCGGCGAGAACGGCGCCGGAAAGTCGACGCTGATCCACCTCTTGATGCACATGTACGAGCCGACGGAAGGCGAGATCCTCTACGGTGGCCGGCCGTTGCGCGAGATCCCGCTCGAGGAGCTGCACCGGCGGATCGGCGCCGTTTTCCAGGACTTCGTGCGCTATCAGTTCACCGTCGCCGAGAACATCGGCCTCGGGTGGGTGCCGGCGCTCGACGACCGCGCGCGCATCGAAAAGGCGGCTG
>Ga0265342_10000065_pt1 | contig 112156 bp, 86 predicted proteins | sample 4CB327metaG_FD_203125 | JGI IMG/M metagenome (GOLD analysis project Ga0265342, IMG submission 203125) | Rhizosphere microbial communities from Carex aquatilis grown in University of Washington, Seatle, WA, United States - 4-CB3-27 metaG | ecosystem: Host-associated > Plants > Roots >...
CACAAAGTCGCCCTCGTAGCCTGCATGCGCAAGCTACTCACCATCCTCACCGCCATGGTCCGCGATCAACGGCGCTGGAGCCCCTCGTGACAAAATCCTCGACACAGTTGCTCTCCTCCATGCGGACCTGGAGGAGAGGGAGAGAGAAGGTAGCGGCACGATGCTCCCGAAAACTACACACCCTCTCAGGCCTGGATCCGGAGCCGGATCCCATTTCCCCTGAGGCCCGAGGCCCCTTAGCCAACGGCGCTTCAGGGCGCGGCGGCAGCTTGCGCGGCCGGCGTGCCTGGCGCTGCGGCCCTCGGCTTCTGCGCCTCCGCCTCGGCGACCGCCTTCAGCCTTCCCAGCCCCTTCTCGAAATCGCCGCCGATCATCTTGTCCATGTTCATGAAGATGCCGAACGCCTTGCCCATGAGGTTGTTGCGGCCTTCCATCGACCAGGTCGCCGTCGATGCTTTGTCGCCCTCGGGCTTGACGGAGAACCCCGACGTCGCCACCGACGCGAACGGCTTGATGAACTCGAGCCGGATCGTCAACTCCGCCGACTCACTGCTGCCTCCGCGCGGCGGCTGGCTGCCGGTGATCGTCATGCGCCCCTGCCCTACCTCCTTGTTGCCATCCCAGGCATAGCCCGCACCGACGCCACTCGGTGGACCGTCGAAAGTCTTCTTCATCGCGGGATCGCGCTTCTCCCACGGCGACCAGGCGCCCCACGCTTTGAAGTTGTCGAGCTGGGCGTAGACCACGTCAGCGGGAGCCTCGATGCGCTGTGAACGCTCGACCCGGTAGTTATCCGGCCGGGTCGCCGCAAACGCGAGGAAGCCACCAATGCCGATCACGAGCACCAACAAGACTTTCTTGAGAATGGACATGGCGTCGTCGCTCCTTCCCTCGGGCACGTGCCCATCCGCTTTGTCCCTCAGTTGCCGGCCGGTGGAAAGCAGAAACGACTGCCGCGCACCGTCGCTGGCCGCGCGCAATTCCGGAAGGCGTGGGTGCCGAGCGCAGAACCAACCCTCCGAACGTTCCCATGAAAATCAACCTACTGCCAGCAGTCGGCGCAAGCGGCGGGCAAGCGCGTTTCCCCCGCGCGCGGTGACCGGGACCACCAGCACGGTGTCGTCTCCGGCGACCGTGCCCAGCAACTCAGGCAGCCGCGCCTCGTCGAGAGCGCGCGCGACCGGCGACGCCGCGCCGGCCTTGGTGCGCACGACCACCATCACCGCGTTGCAGTCGACCGATTCGACCAGCCGGCGCACCGGGTCCATCGGGAGCGCGCCGCCGTCACCTTCGATGACGTAGCGGCGACCGCCGGCCCCTGAGGCCCGCCTCACACCCAGCGCCACCATGTCGCGCGACAACGTGGCTTGCGCCGCGCGGATGCCTCGCGCCGCCAGCTGGCGCCGCAGCGTCTCCTGCGTCGCCACCGGCCGCCGCGTGAGGATCTCGCGAATGGCTTCGCGCCGCGCTTCCCCCCGTCCCATCGGATGACCCATTGGATGACCCGTCGGATGACCCATCACGTGACCAGCGTGCCAACGCCGCGATCGGTGAACAACTCCGCGACGATGCTGTAAGGCGCGCGCCCATCGACCACGTGCACCGCTTGCACCCCGCCGGCGAGCGCGCTCATCACTGCCTGCGCCTTGACGTGCATGCCGCCGCGGATCGCGCCACCGAGGCCGCTCTCGAGATCCGCGCCGTGCAGCTCGCTGATGAGCTTGCCGTCCTTGTCGAGGATGCCCGCGACGTCGGTGAGGAAGATCAACCGCGACGCGCCGGTCGCTACCGCGATCTCCGCCGCCGCAACGTCGGCGTTGATGTTGTAGCTCACGCCATCCTTGCCCATGCCGACCGGCGAGATCACCGGGATGTAACCGCGATCGAGCACCATGTCGATCACGTCCGAGCTGACCGCCTCGATCTCGCCGACGAAGCCCAGATCGGGCTTGCCGGGCTCGGGCGCGAGCTTGTGCGCCATGAGGAGACGCCCATCCTTGCCCGAGAGGCCGATCGCGCGACCGCCCACGGTGTTGAGCAGCCCGACGATCTCGGTATTGACCTTGCCGGTGAGCACCATCTCGACGACGCGCACGTCCTCGGCCCCCGTCACGCGCTGACCGTCGGCGAACTCGGTCTTCTGACCGAGCCGCTCGAGCGTGCGCGTGATCTCGGGGCCGCCCCCGTGCACGACGATCGGACGCAACCCCGCCGACTGAAGCAGGACGACCTCGTGCGCGAAGCTGCGCTTGAGCATCGGATCGATCATGGCGGCGCCGCCATACTTGATGACCGCACGCTTGCCAGCGAAGCGCTGGATGTAGCTCAGTGCCTCGACGACCGCCTCCCGGTCGATCATTGGACGCTGCGCGGGCCGCGGGGCCTGCGCGGCGGCCGGCGTGCCACTCTTGGGCGTTGAATAATATTCAGCGTTGATCTTCACGTAGTCGTACGTAAGATCACAGCCGAGAGCGCGCGCCTTCTCGGGGCCGCCCTGGAAGTCGAGCAAGACAAGGATCTCCGCGGTGAGCATCAGCTCCGACAGGTGATCGCGGTCGAACGCCACCGGCCCGCCGTTTTCGTAGACGCGAACACCCTGGATGTCGAGCGTGAGGCGCGACAGATCCAGGTCCAAATTCCGCGCGCCGAGGCGCGCGCCCAGCGCCGCGAGAATCCGGCCCCAGGACGGGTCGCCGCCGAAGATCCCCGACTTGACCAGGCTGCCGCCGGCCACCGCGCGCGCCAGATCGCGCGCGAGCGCGTGATCGCGCGCGCCCTCGACGTCGACGATCAACAGCTTGCTCGCGCCCTCGCCGTCGGCGGCTATCGCGCGCGAGAGGTCCAAGCAAATCTCGCGCAGCGCCGCCGAGAAGCGGTCGAGCTCCGCTCCCTTGCCTTCGATCGGGCGCGCGCCCGACCGCCCATTGGCGAGCGCGATCACGCAGTCGTTGGTCGACATGTCGCCGTCGACGGTGATGGCGTTGAAGCTGTCCTCGACCGCCGCGGCCAGCGCCGCCTGCAAAACGCCAGGTGAGATCGACGCGTCGGTGGCGATGAAGCAGAGCATGGTCGCCATCTGCGGGTGGATCATCCCCGAGCCCTTGGCGATGGCGACGAGCTGCACCGGCTTGCCGTCGAGCTCGATCGTACGCGCCGACATCTTGGTGCGCAGGTCGGTGGTGCGGATCGCCTCGGCCGCCGGCAGCGGCTCGCTGCCCAGTGACGACGCGAGCGCGGGCATCGCCGCGCTCATGCGCTCGACCGGCAACGGCGAGCCGATGGCCCCCGTAGACGCGGTCAGCACCTCGTCGGGTGTGACCTTGAACGCCGCCGCCGCCGCTACCGCGACCGCCCGCTCGTCGATCGCACCGCGCGGCCCGGTGATGGCGTTGGCGTTGCCGCTGTTGGCCACGACGGCGCGGATCCCCATCGCCGGCAGGCGTCCGGCGGCGTACTCGACCGGCGCCGCGCGCATGCGGTTGACCGTGAACACGCCCGCGGCCGCACACGGAACCTCCGAGACCACCGCGGCGAGATCCCGCCGCCCGGGAGCTCCGGACTCGCGGATGCCGGCCGCCGTCGCTCCGAATCGAAACCCCTGCGGGCAGACGACCTTGGTATCCCGATCACCTTCTTTGCTTACAGCCACGCTTTGTCTCCAAGAGATCGAAAAGATATCGAATGCGATGAAAAGCCCCTCAGGGGGCGGAACCGTAGAGATTGGTCAGCCCCATGGTCTCGTCGAAGCCGAACATCAAGTTCGCGTTCTGCACCGCCTGGCCGGCGGCGCCCTTGAGCAGGTTGTCGATCGCGCAGAAGCTGACGACCACGTTCCGCTCCGGATCGGCGTCGGCGCCCAGCAGCGCCCGGTTGGTGCCGACCACCGCCTGTAGCCGCACCACGTCGGGCTTGCCGACGCGGAGGAACGCGCGCCCCTCGACGAACGACTTGATGGCCGCCACCGCGTCTGCAGCGGTCTTGCCGGCGCGCAGGCGCCCGTAGGCCGTCGCGAGGATCCCCCGCCGCGTCGGCAGCAGGTGCGAGGTCAAAGTGATCGGCCCCGACGCCACGCCCGAGAGCGACAGCGCCCGCTCGATCTCGGGGGTGTGCTGGTGGCGAAGCACGCGGTAAGCGCGGAAGTCGCCGTCGACCTCGGAGAACGAGAAGTCCTCGGTCGCCTTCTTGCCGGCGCCTGTCGTCCCGCTCTTGGCATCGATGATGACACCGTCGCGCTCGATCACCCCCGCGGAGAGCAGCGGCAGCACCGCGAGCGTGCTCGCTGTCGCGTAGCAGCCGGGGTTGGACACCAGCCGCGCGGCGCGTACGCGCTCGAAGTTGCCCGTTGCTTCAGGCATCGAATAGACCGCCTGATCCAAGAGAGCGGGACAGGCGTGAGTGAACCCGTACCAGCGCGGATAGGCCGCAGCGGGCAGCCGGAACGCGCCCGAGACGTCGATCACGCGCGCGCCAGCCGCCAGCGCGCGAGGCGCCAGCTCCATCGATACCTCGGCCGGCGTGCAGAGGAAGACCAGGTCGACCGCGCCCAGGCGGCCGACGCCGTCAGCCTGCGATGTGACCACCACACCCGCGCTGTCGCCTGAGACCGGTAGCCGATCGCCAAGACGCTCTCCCGCCCACTTGTCGCTCACCGCGAGCGCAATCGTGAACTCGGGGTGCGCCGACAGGATCCGCGCGGTCTCCATCCCCGAGTAGCCGGAGACGCCGATGACGGCGGCGGTCACGCCCTTGTTCTTCGCGCTATCCATGCTTTGAATCATTATTCATTCCCGCTCGCGGCAATACCGGACCTCATACCATGCGGGGTCGGCCACGCGCCAGCGCCACGGGCCCCAAATTGGCCGCCTGCGGCGACGCCACCTGCAAGGGGCGACCCGAGCCTTCGAGCGAGGATCTATTCTTCTTGCGGGGCGGGCGGCGGCGCCGCGCGCCGCGGGAACCGGCGAAGCAGCTCGGCCTTGGCGATGCGCTCTTCCGCGATCCGTTCTTCAAACTTTCCGGTGACGATATTGCGAACGACAGCAGCGGCCAGCGACGTGGCCGCGATGGTCAGCGACAACACCAGCGCGAGCGGAACCCGTGCGACCGTGCGCGCGCGCAACAGTGACGACGGCGTGACGGCGGCCGCTCGCGGCACCGTCGCGGTCCGGGTCAAGGACTGGGGCGCGGGCGCATGGGCCGCGCGCCCGAGCGAGGTCGACGGATGTGGCACCGGATGCGGATGCCCCGGGCGGCGAACGTTGCGCAGTGGGATCGGCGGCTGCTTCGCCAACTCCTCGGGCGTCGGCGGCACCAGGGGCGCCACGAACGGCGCGACAATCGACGAAGCGATTGCCGAGACAATCGTCGGTACGACCGGCGCCGGGTGCGAGATCGGCGGAAGCGTGGCCGGAGTCTCCGAGTACATCGCGTTTTGATCGATGACCACGCTGGCAGGCGCGCCAGCGCGCCGGGTGGCTGCTGGTTTCGACCGGGTCTCGAGCGCGCCGATGATCATCTCGGAGCGATCGCGTCGGGCGAAGGCGGCTCCGCCGCCGAAGCCCATCGCGGGAGTTTCCGAAGCCTCTAAGGGTTCCGAGCGAGATGTCCGGAACGTGCGGATCTTGGGCGTGGTCTCGCCGGTGGGCGGCGCAACCGCGCGTAGACCGACGGCGGAGCGTTGGTCAACGCGCTCGAACGCCGTCACCAGCGCACCCGCGAAGGTATCGACGTCGGCGTAGCGATCGCGCGGGTTCGGCGACAGCGCGCGCGCCAGCACCGCGCGCACCGAGCGCGGCACCGGGACCTCGTCGTGCGCGCGCGGGCTCAGCAGCCCCAGCATCTGACCGGTGAGGTGCGCAAAGGCATAGACGTCGCTGGCCGGCGACGAGCGCCGTCCCGCGGCCGCCTCGGGAGAGCGCCCGCTCGCCTGGCCTGCGTGCTGCTCGGCCAGCGCGACGATCTCCGCCGGCAGCGCCGACGCGACGCCGAGATCGGAGATGCGGATCTCGTCACCCGCGAAGTAGATGCTCGACGGGCGCAGGTTGCCGTGCACCAGACCGGCCTGGTGGATCGCCGACAGCCCGACGCCGATCTGCGAGACGATCGGCTGAGCCTCGAGCGCCAGCAGCGGCACGCCGGCCTGCAGGCGGCGCGCGACCCGTGACGCAAGCGTCGGCCCTCCCAGGTGCTTGACCGCGAGCACGCACACGGTCTGGCCGCTCGAATCGTCGATGAACGCTTCATACAGCGCCGCGACGTAGCGGTTCTGCACGGTGCGCGCGCGGATGCACTCCCGGAGGAAGCGCCCGCGCGAGGCGTCGTCGGTCAGAAGGTCCGGCCAGATCACCCGCAGCGCCACCACGCCGCCCGACTGGCGATTCTCGGTGCGGTACACCATGCCGAGCGGCCCGACGCCGATCAGCTCGCGCACGATGTACCGGCCGGCGATGACTTCCCCTGTTCGGTAGAAGCCATTGTCGGCAGGCTGCGTGCCCGAGCCGAAACGGTCGATGCCGACGATGGCGCTCACGGACCCCCTTCTCGCTCGCTCCGCGCCCGCTCGGTTTCTCAGCCCGTGTGTCCGAAGCCTCCGTCGCCTCGATCGGTCGTCGAGAGCTCCGTCGCCTCCTCGAACTCGCCCCTGGTCACAGGCGCTATGACCAACTGCGCAATTCGATCGCCCGAATTGATTGTATATGGTTCGTGACCGAGATTCACCAGCAGAACTACGACCTCGCCGCGGTAGTCGGCGTCGATCGTCCCCGGCGCATTGAGGACCGTCACGCCTGCCTTGCGCGCCAGCCCCGATCGCGGGCGGACCTGTCCCTCGAATCCGATCGGAATTTCCAGCGCCAAACCAGTCGGAACCGCGGCTCGACCGCCGTTGGGCGCAACCACCACGGGCGCATCCGCAGCCGACGCTAAATCTACACCGGCGGCGTGCTCCGACATGTAGCGCGGTGTGGCCGCGTTCGGGCGCACCCTGCGGAACCGAACGCGTACGCGCGACGTGGCCAAGCTCTCCAGAAAGTGCTCCGGAATTACGAGGCGACGGCGCGGAAGTTGTGGACCACGTCGGGCGATTTGCCCATCGCCTCTCGGCGCGAGAGGCGAATCTTTCCGGTGGCGCGATCGATGCCGATCACCTTCACCAGCATCTCATCGCCCTCCTTGCACACGTCCTGCACCGCGCGCACCCGCTTCTCGTCGAGCTCGCTGATGTGCACCAGGCCGTCGGTGCCGGGGAGGATCTCGACGAAGGCGCCGAACTCGGCGAGGCGCCGGACCACGCCCATGTAGAACTCGCCGACTTCGGGCTCCGTGGTCAGGCCCTTGATGATGTCGATCGCCTTCTTCACGGCGATGCCGTCGGGCGAAGCGATGTGCACGGTGCCGTCGTCCTCGACCTCGATCGCGACGCCGGTCTGCGCGGTGATGCCACGGATGGTCTTGCCGCCCGGGCCGATGATCTCGCGGATCTGGTCGGGCTTGACCTGCAGCGTGGTGATGCGCGGCGCGTACTTGGACAGGTCGTCGCGTGGTGCGGCCAGCGCCTCGGCCATCTTGCCGAGGATGAAGAGCCGGCCCTCGCGCGCCTGGCGCAACGCCGTCTCGAGGATCTCGCGCGTGAGACCCTGGATCTTGATGTCCATCTGCACGGCTGTGACGCCGGTCTTCGACCCGCAGATCTTGAAATCCATGTCGCCAAGGTGGTCCTCGTCGCCGAGGATGTCGGACAGCACCGCGACGCGCTCGCCTTCCTTGATGAGACCCATCGCGATGCCGGCAACCGGCGTCTTGATCGGAACGCCGGCGTCCATCAACGACAGGATGCCGCCGCACACCGACGCCATCGACGAGCTGCCGTTCGACTCGAGGATCTCCGAGACGATGCGGATCGTGTAGGGGAAGTCCTTCGCCCCGGGCAGCACGCGAGAGATCGCGCGCTCGGCCAGGTGGCCGTGGCCGGTCTCGCGGCGGCTCGCGCCGCGCAACGGCTTCACTTCGCCGGTCGAGAAGGGCGGGAAGTTGTAGTGAAGGAGGAAGGTCTTCTCGAAGTCGGCGATGATCCCCTCGATGTGCTGCGTGTCCTGGCTGGTGCCCAGCGTGGTGGTCACCAGCGCCTGGGTCTCGCCGCGGGTGAACAGCGCCGAGCCGTGCGTACGCGGCAGAATGCCCGCCTCGCAGGTGATCGTGCGGATCTCCGCGGGGGCGCGGCCGTCGATGCGCTTACCGGTCGACAGCACCAGCTCGCGCAGGTTCTTCTTCTTCGCCGACTCGAACGCCTCCTTCACCTCGGGCAGGCGCTCGGGATAGTCGGTGGTCAGCGCAGCCAGCGTCTCGCTGCCGGCGGCGTCGAGCGCCGCGTAGCGCGCGTGCTTCTCGCGGATCGCCATCGCGGCCGCGATCTTGTCGCTGGCGATGCCGGCGACGCGCTCGACGATCACCGGATCCTTCGCCGGCGGCACGAACTCGCGCTTGGGCTTGCCGACGGCGGCGCGCAGCTTGTCCTGCAGATCGATCAGCGGCTGCGCCGCCTTGTGGGCGAACATCAGCGCGTCGATGATCGCGTCTTCGCTGACCTCGGCGCCGCCGCCCTCGACCATGACGATGGCGTCGCGGCTGGCCGCGACGATGAGGTCGAGGTCCGACGTCGCGCGCTGCGCGAAGGTTGGGTTGATGATCAGCTCGCCGCCAACGCGGCCGACGCGCACGCCGGCGTACGGCCCCGCCCAGGGGATGTCGCTGAGGTGCAGCGCACACGACGCGCCGGTCATCGCCAGCACGTCCGACGGGTTCTCACGATCGGTAGAGACCACCATTGCGATCACCTGCGAATCGAAGCGCCAGCCCTTGGGGAACAGCGGGCGCGACGGGCGATCGATGAGGCGCGAGGTCAGCACCTCGACCTCGGTCATGCGTCCCTCACGCTTGAAGTAGCCGCCGGGGATCTTGCCGGCCGCCGACGTCTTCTCGAGGTAGTCCACCGTGAGCGGCATGAAATCGATGCCGGGCCTCACGCTGCTGGAAGCGACCGCGGTGACCAGCACCATCGTGTCGCCATAACGGACCACCACCGAACCGTCGGCCTGCTTGGCCATGCGACCGGTCTCGATGGTGAGCTCCTTGCCGCCGAAACTCACTCCTTCACGCACGAACATGTCTGCTCCTTGGGTTCGAATGCGGCGGCAACCGATTCGTCCCTCTTCTCACTTCTTCAGCGCGCTGACCGCATCAGCGGGCTCAAGCGGCGGGAAAAAGGATGAATACCGGCACCGCAGCCGGGGGGGTTTGAGCGGCGCCCCCCGGCGTGAGGCCGAGGACGCGCCACACGCTTCGCTACTTGCGGATACCGAGCGACTGGATGACCGATCGATAACGGTCGAGGTTCTTCTCTTTGAGGTAGTCGAGGAGGCGACGGCGCTGCCCGACCAACATCAGCAGGCCGCGGCGCGAATGATGGTCCTTCGCGTGAACCTTGAAGTGCTCGGTCAAATAGGTGATTCGCTCCGAGAGCAGCGCGATCTGCACTTCGGGCGAGCCCGTGTCACCGGGTTTGCGAGCGAATTTTTGAACGACTTCGGATTTACGTTCTGCTGCGAGCGCCATTTCTCTATCCCGACCTTCTTTGTGCTGCTGCTATGTGGCTGCTGGTTGTGGTTGCTTTTTTGAGTTGCGGAGAATCTCCCAGAAAACGTGGGGGTAGTCAATCAACTACACGCGTCCGCGCACGGATGGGGGGCCTCAGTGAAACACTCGCAGAGTGCGCAGCGTGTCGTCCTCGCGCACCTCGGCAACAGCCAGCAAGGTGCCGTCCGGACGCAGGACCTGGAACCGCCCCGGCGGAGGCGGTGGCGGCCCGGCGGCGGGCTCCAGCGCGCTCCAGAGGACCCTCTTGCCCTGCTCCAGGCTGCGAGTGGCGTCGCTGCCGGCGCGCAGGGCCGGCAGGTGCCCCAGCGCCTGGGACAGGCCGATGAGCGGCGCCGTCTCCAGGGCGTCGAGAGGATGAGCCTCGTCGATGCGGAACGGGCCTGAGCGTGTGCGGCGCAGGGCCGTGAGGTGTGCGCCGGGACCGAGGGCCCGACCCAGGTCGAACGCCAGCGATCGTACATAAGTCCCCTTGGAGCAGCGCAGGCGCAGTACGACCGCGGTCGGTTCGGACCACGACACCAGCGCCAGCTCGTGGATCACCACCGTGCGAGGCGCGGGGTCGACCTCCTCGCCGGCGCGGGCGTAGTCGTAGAGCGGCCGGCCGTTCAGCTTCAGCGCCGAGTACCGCGGCGGCACCTGGCGGATCGGCCCCCGAAACGCGTCGAGCGCGCGCTCGACGGCCGCCACCGTCAGGTCGGCGGGGTCGCGCTGCTCGGTGACCGTCCCTGTCGCATCGAAGGTGTCGGTCTCGACGCCGAAGCACAGCGTCGCCACGTACTCCTTGTCGGCGTCGAGGAGAAACTGTGCGAGCTTGGTCGCCTCGCCGAGACAGATCGGCAGCACCCCCGACGCCATCGGGTCGAGCGTGCCCCCGTGCCCCACCCGCCGTGTCCCCAGCGCGCGCCGCACCTGCCGAACCACGTCGAACGACGTCGGTCCCACCGGTTTGTCGATCACGAGCACCCCCTCGCTCAAGTCCGCCCCGTTTCCCCGTCCTCGACCTCGTGCTCGCCCTCGTCCCCGTCCTCGTCGCCGTCCCCCTCCGCCGCCCCCTGCTTCTCCGTCGTCGCGATGTCCCGCAGCAGGTTCTCCACTCGCGTCGCCTGCTCGAACACCCGATCGATCTCGAACGTCACCTGCGGCGTCAACTTCATGCGCAGCCGCGCGCCAATCGCATGGCGAAAATAGCCACTGGCATGATCGAGCCCCTCACGCACACGCTCGAGCTCCGCCTCGCCGGCGCCGTGCACGGTGAAGAGCGCTCGCGCCTGGCGCAGGTCGCCTGACATTCGCACGTGGGTGACGGTGATGAGGCCAGCGCCGCGCACCCGCGGATCCTTGATCTCCTGGCGCACGAGCACCTCGCCCAGCACCGCCCGCACCTCACCGGCGATCCGCTCCGTCCGTTGCGACATCTCGTCTGCCCTATCCTTGCCAGTGGCGGAAGTCCGCGCCGACCAGCGCCTCGCCGTCGTTGAACGTCTGCAGCTCGCGCTCCTCGCCGGTGACGTCGGCCTTGCCGCGCACGAAGCCGATCACCTCGTCGAGCGCGCCGTCGACGTAGCGCCGGTCATTGCCGACCACGGCGATGCCCAGCACGGCGCGCTGCCATACGTCGTTCTCGGCCACTTCGGCGATCGACACGTTGAACTTCTGCCGCACCAGATCTTTGACGCGCCGGAGGACCATCCGCTTCTCTTTCAGAGAGTGGCTGGCCCCGATGAACAGGGCCAGCCGCGCGATCCCGACGGTCACGATCGTCGATCAGCGCCGACCGGTTGCTCCGGTCGGGCTGTCCAGCGTCGGAGCGACCGACTCGATCTCGAAGGCTTCGATGACATCGCCTTCCTTGAGGTCGCCGTAGCCGTCGATGCCGATGCCGCACTCGTAGCCCTGCGTGACCTCGCTGGCGTCGTCCTTGAACCGGCGCAGCGACCCGACCCTGCCGGTGAACACCACCACCGAATCGCGAATCAGGCGCACCTGAGCCTTGCGCGTGACCTTGCCGTCGGTGACAAACGCGCCACCGATCGTGCCTGCCTTGGGGATGGTGAACACCTGGCGGACCTCGGCGCGGCCCAGGATCTTCTCCCGCAGCACCGGCGCCAGCATGCCGACCATCGCCTTCTTCACGTCGTCAATGGCGTCGTAGATGACCTGGTAGAGCTTGATGTCGACGCCTTCCTGCTCCGCCATCTGCTGCGACTTGCCCGCCGGCCGGACGTTGAAGCCGATGATGATCGCCGACGACGCCTTGGCCAGGCTCACGTCCGACTCGGTGATGCCGCCCACGCCCGTCGAGATCACGTTGACCCCGACCGCTTCGGTCGAGAGGTTGGTCAGCGCAGTCGCGATCGCCTCGATCGAGCCCTGCACGTCGGCCTTGAGGACGATTTTGACCTCTTTGACGTCGCCGGCCTTGATCTTGTCGAGGATGTTCTCCAGCGACACGCGCGTCGTGCCGGCCAGATCCTTCTTGCGCCGGTTATCACGCCGGTGCTCGACCAGCGACTTCGCGGCGCGCTCGTCCTCGACGACGTTGAACGTCTCACCCGCGTCAGGCACGCCGTCGAGCCCCAGCACCTCGACCGGCGTCGACGGCCCCGCTTCCGTGAGGGTCTGCCCCTGATCGCCCAGCATCGCGCGAATCTTCCCGGCGAACTCGCCGGCGACGACCAGCTCACCGACCCGCAGCGTTCCCTCCTCGACCAGGATCGTCGAGATCGGGCCGCGCGCGCGATCGAGGCGCGCCTCGACCACGTGCCCCTTGGCAGCGCGGTTCGGGTTGGCCTTTAGCTCGAGCACCTCGGCCTGAAGCGCCAGCATCTCGAGCAGCTTCTCGATGCCCTCTTTGGTTTTCGCCGAAACGTTCACGTAGATCGTCTCGCCGCCCCACTCTTCCGACACGAGACCGTGCTCCGAGAGCTTGTTGCGGATCATGTCGGGGTTGGCGCCCGGCTTGTCGATCTTGTTGACCGCCACGAGGATCGGCACGCCGGCCTCCTTGGCGTGGTTGAGCGCCTCGATGGTCTGCGGCATTGGACCGTCGTCGGCGGCGACGACCAGCACGACGATGTCGGTCATCTGCGCGCCGCGCGCGCGCATCGCCGTGAACGCCTCGTGGCCCGGCGTGTCCAGGAAGACGACGTCGCCGCGATCGGAGTGCACCTTGTACGCGCCGATGTGCTGGGTGATGCCGCCGGCCTCGCCCTCCGCGACGTTGGCCTTGCGGATCGCGTCGAGCAACGACGTCTTGCCGTGGTCGACGTGGCCCATGATCGTGACCACCGGCGCGCGCGGAACGAGATCCTCGGGGGAGTCCTGCGTCTCGGCGTCGGCGATGACCTCGTCTTCGTTGAACGCGGTCGATTCGATCTGGTAGCCGAACTCGGTCGCGATCAGCGTCGCGGTGTCGAGATCGACGTCCTGGTTGATGTTGACGCCCATCATTCCCAGCGCCCAGAGCTTCTTGATGACCTCTTTGCCCTTGATGCCCATCTTCTGGGCCAGATCCGAGACCGAGATCGTCTCGCCCATACGCACGACGCGCTTGTGCTCGGCGGGGGTGGTGATCTCGGTCTTCTTGATCTTCTTGCCGGCGGCGGCGACCTTCTTGCGCGGCGGCGCGCCGGGGCGCTGGCCGGGCGCGCCGAACGCCGGACGGCCGTAGCGATCGCGGCCCGCGGGCTGGCGGTTGATGAGGCCGGTGCGGCCAAGGCGGCGCAGTTCCTCGTCGCGATCTTTGATCTCGATCTTCGGAACGCCCGCCTCTCCGCGCGGCGGCATGCCGGGCAGCTGGATGAACGCGCCGGTGGCGGCCGAGCCAGTGACGACCGGCGAGGTGATCGTCCGGATGGTCACGGCCGGTGACGCGGGAGGCGCCGGCGGCGCGGCGGCGGCGGGAGCAGCGGCTCGCTCACTCTCGGCGCGGCGCGCGGCCATCGCCGGCGCGGCGGGCGCGGGCGACGGAGCCGCAGGTATAGCGGCCGCGGGACGCTCGGGGGCGGCGGCGTTGGGTGCCTCGACGACGCGGCGGCGCTGCACCGGCTCGACCGGAGCAGGCGGCGCGACCTGCTCGGCGGCGGCCGAGGGTGCGGGAGGAGGAGGAGTCACCTCGACCCGCGGCGCGGGTGCGGGCGGCTCGGGCGGCTCGATCGCCGCGGGCTGTGCAGCCGGCGCGGGCTCGGGCGCACGTGCGCGAACCACAGGCGCGGCAACGCTGGGCGCAGGGGCGGCGGGAGCAGGCGGAGCCGGACGCGCGGGAAGCGGCGGCGCCGACTTGGAACGGCGGCGGATGACCGTGTCGGTCAGTCGCTCTTCGACCAAGCTCTCCTGCCGTTCGCGGTCGAGCGCGCGTCGGATGCGATCGACGTCGGCCGCCTCGATGTGTGACATGTGATTGGCAACGTCGATCCCGAGCGCGCGGATCTTGCCAACCAGATCTCGGTTGGCGAGCCCCAGCTCCTTGGCCATCTCGTAGACGCGCACCCGTGGCGCTGCCGCCGCATCGTCATGGCCGCTGTTGCTGGACGTTTCCGAACGCCGTTCGTATCCACTTCCGATCATGAGAAATTCCTATTCCGGGTTGCCATTGTCCTCACGCGGACCCCCAAACGCGGCCGCAACGTTCCTCGCGAGCTCCGCCGGGGAAGCCACCTGCACGCGGCAACGAAAGGCCCGGCCGAACCCCCCTTGCCGGATCGCAGCGTCGACGCACGCGTCTTTCGGATGAATTGAAGCGCCCCGCCCCGGCAGAACGCGCCGCCGATCGACCACCGGCGTCCCCTCGACGAGGACCAGGCGCACCAGCTCGGTTTGCGGACAGGCCCGACGGCATCCGACGCAGGTTCGTATCGGCGTCGGAACCGGCGCAGCCGGGGTGGATCGTGCTCGCCGCGGTAGCGGTGGAGGCGTAGACATGCGCCATCTCTCAGGGGCCCTCCGTGCTCCGGCCGATCGCGCCGCCGTCGCCGGCGCTCGCCGCCGCCGCCGCCGAGCGCTCATTGGCCTCCTGCTCCGCTTGCTGGGCCTGCTGCGCCAGACGCGCCATCTCCTCGGTATGCTGCTTGCGCTCGATCTCGGCCGCACGTGCCGCTGCGCTGATGATCTTCTTCGCCGCCTCGGCGCTGCCGATGCCGGCGACCGACGCCAGCTCGTCCGGCTTCGCGCCGGCGACGTCGGCCGCAGAACGCCAGCCGAGCTTGAACAGCGTGTCGGCGATCTCGGTGCCGACGCCCTCGATTGCCGCCATCGACACGCGCGCCCGCTGCTCCATCTCGCGCACCTTCGACTCCGAGTGGATGTCGATGCGCCAGCCGGTCAGCTGCGACGCCAGTCGCACGTTCTGCCCCTTTTTCCCGATCGCCAGCGACAGCTTGTCGTCGGGAACGACCAGCTCCATCGTGTGGCTGCTGGCGTCGATGATCACGCGCGCCACTTCGGCCGGCGCGATCGCGTTACAGACGAAGCGCGCCGGATCGGCGTCGTAGGGAACGATGTCGATCTTTTCGCCGCGCAGCTCTTGCACGACCGCCTGGACGCGCGAGCCCTTCATGCCGACACAGGCACCGACCGGATCCACGTCACGGTCGCGTGACGAAACAGCGATCTTCGACCGTGCGCCCGCCTCGCGTGCCGATGCCTCGATGCGGACGATCTTCTCGTAGATCTCCGGCACCTCCATCTCGAACAGCTTCTCGAGCAGGCCCTTGTGCGTGCGCGACAGGATGATCTGCGGCCCACGTGCAGTCTTGTCGATGTCGACGACGTAGGCGACGATGCGGTCGCCCGCGCGGTACGACTCGCGCGGCACCTGGTCGCGCACCAGCAGCACCGCTTCGGCGCCGCCGAGGTCGACCACGATGTTGCCGCGCTCGAAGCGCCGCACGATGCCCGAGATCAGCTCGCCCTTGCGCTCTTTGTACTGGTTGAAGACGTTTTCGCGCTCAGCCTCACGCACGCGCTGCAGGATGACCTGCTTCGCGGTCTGCGCGGCGATGCGGCCGAAGCCCTTCCACGCGCGGTTGAGCTCGAGCAGCGCGCCATACTTCGCGTCCTGTTCCTCGGCCTTGGCCTGATCCTTCTCGTCGTAGAAGATCTGGAACAGCAGCTCGTCGCCGACCTCGGCCTTGAGGTTGAAGCGGTTTGCGTCCTCGAGCGAGATCTCCTTGCCCTTCGTCTCCTCGGTGATCTGCTCGGCGATGACGATGATCTGGAAGAGGTCGACCCGGCCGGTCTCCTCGTTGAACTTCGCTTCCATCTCGCGTTGCATACCGAACGCCTTCTTGGCGGCGGTCAGGATCGCCTGCTCGAGCGTCTCGACCAGCACCTGCCGATCGATGTTCTTGTCTTTCGAGACCTGGTCGAGGACCAGACCCAGCGCGGCACCCTCGTTCATGAAGCGCTCCGATGAAATTCGCGTTCCCAGTCGGGGACAAGGTTCGCCTTGGCGACCTGCTCGACGGGAAGCTGGTAAGACCGGCCATCACATTCGATCTCGACGACGCCATCATGGGCACCGCGGATCGTCCCGGAGAAATTGCGCCGCCCCTCGACCCCGTCCGCGAGCTTGACGCGCGCGTTCCGCCCCGCAAACCGTGCAAAATCTCGTTCTCGCCGAAGGGGCCGATCAAGCCCTGGCGAGCTCACTTCCAGTTGGTACGCATGAGTTACAAGATCGGCGACGTCGAGCGCCGCCGAGACGTCCCGGCTCACGCGTTCACAGTCAGCGTGGGAAACGGTGGCGGGCACTTGACCCACCTGTGGCTCCGACACGCAGTCGATGAATAGTCGGACCACCCATCCCGTGGGCTCCCGGCCAGATTGGACTTCGACCAGATCGAACCCAGCGTCGTTGACGTAGGGCTCGGCCAGCGTCCACAAGTCCTGTATGTCCTTTCGCATCGGTGTTTCGTTTGGGTTTCGGAAGTGTCGACTCGAGATCTCTTTGGGCAAAAAAAAGGCGGGCTCGCGGGCCCGCCCTTTTGAGGAGGCAACGCAGAATTTCAGGCAGCGGGTTATAACACGGTGATTTGGACCGCGCAAGGAAGCTGCTTTTAGCTAAGTTTTGGAAGTTCCAGCGGATTCCGCCTCATGCCCGGCACATCTGCCTGTGCATGGTAGCCCGCCATGGTACGTTGCATGCTGGATGTCGCACCTCACCGTCGCTGCAATCCAGCTGACGTCAACGGATGACGTCGCCAAGAATCTCGACACCAGTACGCGCCTGGTCGCGCAAGCGGCTGCATCGGGCGCGAAGCTGATCGGGCTGCCCGAGAACTTCGCATATCTCGGCAGTGACCGCGACCATCGGCTGTCTTTGGCCGAGCGCGTCGGTCGGGACGAGACCGGACCGATCCTGACCGCGATGCGCCGCGCGGCGCGGCAGGCGGGCGCCTGGTTGTTGCTGGGAGGCTTCCCCGAGATGGGGCATACCCCGGCCGAGGCTGGAGCCCAGCAACGCATTCGCAACACTTCGGTGCTGCTGTCTCCCGACGGAGATGTGACGGCGATCTATCGCAAGATCCACCTCTTCGACGTCGATGTCCCCGGCGGACTGCGTTTTCGCGAGTCCGAAGCCATCGAGCCGGGCGCCGACGTGGTGGTTGCCGAGACGCCCTGGGGCGGGCTCGGGCTCACGATCTGTTACGACCTGCGCTTCCCCGAGCTCTACCGCGCGATCGCCGGCCGAGGTGCGCGCGTGTGCGCCGTGCCGGCGGCTTTCACACTCGAGACAGGCAAGGACCACTGGCATGTGCTCCTGCGCGCGCGCGCGATCGAAAATCAGCTGTTCGTGTTCGCTCCTGCCCAGCGCGGCCACCACGGCGGCCAGCGCCGGAGCTACGGCCACGCACTGGTCGTCGATCCCTGGGGCGTGGTCATCGCCGAGTGCGGCGATCACGAAGGCTTCGCGCTCGCCCAGCTCGACTTCGACTACCAGGACCAGGTGCGCCGCAACCTGCCCTGTTTGTCTCATCGCCAGCTCTGACCGCTTCGTCGCGCGCGAGCGCGGGCGCCGCTTGCCTCCCGGCGACGGACCTGTGAACCTCCGGCGATGGCGGCGGAGACGAACGGCAGCGTCAGCGACACCGAGCGGTTCGACCTGGTGGTGATCGGCTCCGGTCCCGCCGGCGAGAAAGGGGCGGTGCAGGCGGCCTACTTCGGCAAGAAGGTCGCGCTCTGCGAGAAGGCGCCCGAGGTCGGCGGCGCCTGCGTGCACACCGGCACGCTCCCGTCGAAGACGCTGCGCGAGGCGGCTCTCTACGTCACCGGCTTCCAGCGCCGCAACCTCTACGGCATGACCCTGGACATCGATCGCGACGCGAGCTTGCGCCAGCTGATGGGACGGCTGCACGCCGTGACCCGCCAGCAGGTCACGCAGATCTCGCGGAACCTCGACCGGCACGGGGTGTCCATCGTCTCCGGAGTCGCCGAGCTCGTCGGGCCGCAAGAGGTGCTGGTTCGTTCCGAGGGACCGAACGCGGCGACACGGCGCCTCCTCGGCGACGCGATCCTGATCGCGACCGGCAGCTCGCCATTCCGGCCGCCGGGCGTCCCCTTCGACGATCCCGACGTCGAGGACTCCGACACGATCCTCGACCTCGACCGCATCCCGCTGTCGCTCGCCGTCGTGGGCGGCGGCGTGATCGGCTGCGAATATGCCTGCTTGTTCGCGGCGCTCGGGACCAAGATCACCGTGATCGAGGGGCGCGATTTGCTGATGGGGTTTCTCGACGGCGAGATGTCGCGCGGCCTGCGCACCGCGCTCGAACGCGAAGGGCACCAGGTCTTGCTCGGTGACGCCGTGCTGGGCATCGAGCGCATCAAGGGCGGCTCGCTGCACGTCGCGCTCAAGTCGGGCAAGCGGCTCGAGGTCGACAAGGTGCTCTACTCAGCGGGGCGCGCCGGGAACACCGCCGGGCTCGGGCTCGAACGCGCCGGCGTCACGCTCGACGCCAAGGGGCGCATCCTGGTCGACGAGCACTTCCAGACCTCGGCGCCGCGAGTGTATGCCGCGGGCGACGTCGTCGGCAACCCGGCGCTTGCGTCGGTCTCGATGGAACAGGGGCGGGTCGCGATCTGCCACGCGTTCGGCTTCCCCTACAAGACCAAGGTCTCGCCGCTGACGCCGTTCGGCGTCTACACCATCCCCGAGATCTCGATGGTCGGCGCCACCGAGGACGACCTGCGCGCGCGCGGCGTCGCCTACGAGGTCGGCCGCGCTGCTTACCACGACAACGCGCGCGGACAGATCATCGGCGAGCCCTACGGCGCGATGAAGCTGCTCTTCGCGCCCGACACCAAGGAGTTGCTCGGCGTCCACATCATCGGCGACCGCGCGACCGAGCTCGTGCACATCGGCCAGATGGTGATGGAGCACGAGGGAAGCATCGATGTGTTCATCGACGGCGTCTTCAACTTCCCGACGCTGTCCGAGATCTACAAGTACGCGGCCTACGACGGGCTCGGGCGCCTTGCCCAGCGCGCCGGCGGCTCGCCGACGGTCGGGACGCCGCCCGCCTGAGGCTCAGCACTCGTCGGAGGCTTCCCCGGCGCGCGCGTTCTCGGGCTCTGGTGGTGCCGGGAAGATCAGCGAAACGACCGACGCGCCCAGGATCAGCCCGGCGACGACGACCAGAGAGACCCAGTCGGGAATCGGGAAGCGGTCGGCGATCAGCATCTTCACGCCGACGAAGGCCAGCACCAGCGCCAGCGCCGACTTGAGGAAGCGCAGCTTGCGCACCAGGCTCGCCACCAGGAAGCAGAGTGCGCGCAGGCCGAGCACCGCGAAGATGTTCGAGGTGTAGACGATGAACACGTCACGGGTCACGCCGAACACGGCCGGAATCGAATCGACGGCGAACACGACGTCGGTCGCCTCGATCACCACCAGCACCATCAAGAGCGGCGTCGCCATGAGGCGCCCGTCGCGGCGGACGATGAAGTGGCCGCCGGCGTACTCGGTCGTCACCGGGATCAGGCGACGAAACACGCGCAGCACCGGGTTGCGCTCGGGAAAGACCTGCTCGTCCTTGCCGAACATCAGGCGGACGGCGGTGATCACCAGGAAGACCCCGAAGACGTAGACCACCCAGTGGAACATCGCCAGCAGCGCGGCGCCGACCAGGATGAAGACGCCGCGGGTGATGAACGCGCCGATGATTCCCCAGAACAGCACGCGGTGCTGCAGCTTCGCGGGTACGGCGAAGTACGAGAACGCCGCGAGAAAGACGAAGATGTTGTCGACCGAGAGCGCCTTCTCGATCAGCCAGGCCTGAAAGAACTCCAACCCCCGGCTCGAGCCGTACTCGACGTAAACCAGGACGTTGAACAACATCGCGAGCCCGATCCAGACCAGCGACCAGATCGCCGCCTCGCGGAATCGGACCACGTGCGGGCGGCGGTGAAAAATCCCGAGATCGATCGCGAGCATCAGCGTCACGACCACGCCGAAGATGGCCCAGACGACCGGCCCGCCGACGCTGTTCATTTCGGGGGCGGTCCGGGGTGCAGATGGACCGTCGTCGGAGGCGCGACCGAGGGAGCCGGTGCCGGCGCCCGCGGCGGTGTGACCGACGCGAGAATGCGGTTGAAGAAACCGCCCGCGCTCTTCTTGAGCACGACCACCGACATGAGCGCGACGATCAGGAACAGCACGCGACGGAAGTTCCGCCAGGGGAGCAGCGACAGATAGGTTCGCGTGAACGTGGGCGGGGCCGGCAAGCGGAGGTGGCGGTAGGGCACGGGAACCCTCCCAGGATTCCCGGCTTGATCGTCAAGGTCTCCTCGGGAACCCGAGCCAGGAGCCGGTTCGTCGATCGACATGACTACCCGCCCGGGAGTATTACCGAACTTCAGCTCTCGTGCCTGCGGTAAAGATGCTTGACCTTGAGCCGGGTGCGCCGCGTACCGCGAAAGGTGTCGAGCTCGGCGCTGGCCACCAGGTCGACACATGCCCCCTGACCGGGATCGCGATCGGCCATGCCAAACGCGATGGCGTCACCGGTCGCGCCCCGATGGCGCAGCGTGATCTGCAAGTGCCCCTGCCCCACCAGCCGTGTCGACTCGGCGGTGACGCCGGGCAGCGCGAAGATTGGCTGTGCATTGGCCGCGCCGAACGGCGCCAGCCGGCCCAGTTCCTCGGCGGCCAGCAGGTCCAGCTCATGGAGCTCGACCACCGCGTCTACCACCAGCGGGGGCCGCGTCGCGCTGCCCAGGCGCAGCTCCGCTTCGCGCACGAACGCGCGGCGAAACGCCTCGAGCCGGTCGATGGTCAGGCTCATGCCCGCGGCCGCGGCGTGACCGCCGTAGCGCACGAGGTGCGGCGCGCAGACCACCAGCGCTTCATAGAGGTTGAACCCCGGTACGGTGCGCGCCGATCCCCGCCCCTGCCCCGACTCGAAGCCGACCACGATCGCTGGTCGGGCGTACCTCTCGACCAGCTTGGCGGCTACGATGCCGACCACGCCCGGGTGCCAGCCCTCGGCGCCGACCACCAGCGCGGCGTCGGTCTCGTGTGGCTCGCAGGCGGTCAGGACTTCGGCCCACACTTGTTCCTGGATCATCTGGCGCTGGCGGTTGCGTTCGTCGAGCTCGCCGGCGAGCCGATCAGCGGTGGCGTCGTCGGGGGCGAGCAACAGATCCAGCGCCAGCTGCGCCTCGCCGAGGCGGCCGGCGGCATTCAGGCGCGGCGCCAGCCGAAAGCTGACGTGCTCCGCGGTGATCGGCTCGGAGGCTTCGATGCCGGCGAGCAATGCCAGCGCGCGCAACCCCGGGCGCTTGCGCGCCGATGCGATCCGCAGGCCGGTGGCGACCAGGATGCGGTTCTCGTCGACCAGCGGCACGAGATCAGCGACCGTCCCCAGCGCGACCAGATCCAGGAGCTCGCGTGGATCGAAGCGCGCGGCGTCGACGGCGAGCCGCGTGCGCAGCGCGCCCGCCAGGTAGAACGCCACACCGCACGATGCGAGCCCCTTGAACGGGAAGTGATCGTCGGGCCGGTGCGGGTTGATGAGCGCGAACGCCGCGCTCTCGCCCGACGGCACCTGGTGGTGGTCGATCACGATCGCATCGAGGCCACGCAAACGAGCCAGCGCCAGCGCCTCGTGATCGCTGGTGCCGCAATCGCCGGTGACCAGCAAGCGGCAGCCCTCGTCAGCAAAGCGGGTCACGTCGTCGGGACCGACGCCATAGCCGGCGCGACGGCTGGCGACGCGCGCGATCACGTCGCCGCCCAGCGCCTGCAGCGCGCTCGCCAGCACGGCCGCCGTGGTCACGCCGTCGACGTCGTAGTCGCCGAAGATCGCGATCCGCTCGCGCCGCGCCAGCGCCAGCGCCAGGCGCTCGAGCGTCCGTTCGAGATCCGCCATCCCGTCGGGACGCCGGAGGTCGGCCAGGCGAGGCGCCAGAAAGCGCGACGCCCGCGCCGGTTCACCCAGCCCGCGCCCGAGAAGGATCGCCGCCGTCAGTCTCCGGACGCCGATCTCCGCGGCCAGCGCGGCCACGCGCGCTTCGTCGATCGGTTGCGCCTGCCAGCCCGTGCCTGCGTGCGCGGGCCAGCGGCTCGTGGGCGACATGGCGCACAGTAGCACGCCACGTCCGTCAGCGGACGAACCTGTAAGAGATCCGCCGGCGGACGAAGCCGCAAGAAGATCTCTACCTGGCTCTAAGGCTCTTCGACGGGCTCGTCGTCGCGCTTCGGACGGCGGGCGTTGCGCTCGGCGCGCGCCGGCGCCTGGCGCTTCTGGCTCGCGACATACTTCTCATTGAGCCAGATCAGGATCGGGCTCGCGATGAAGATCGACGAGTAGGTGCCGACGATGACGCCGACGTTCATCGCGAACGCGAAGTCTCGGATCACGCCGACGCCGAACACGTTCATGGCCAGCGTCACGAAGAAGACCGTCGCGCTGGTCCAGATGGTGCGAGAAAGAGTCTCGTTGATCGACTGGTTGACCACGCGATCGAAGCGACGGTCGCGGAGGCGCGTCGCGTTCTCGCGGATGCGGTCGAAGACGACGATGGTGTCGTTCATCGAAAAGCCGATGATGGTCAACACCGCGGCGACCGAGGTCAGCGAGAACTCCTTGTACGTCACCGCGAACGCACCGATGACGATGACCGCGTCGTGCAGCAGCGCCACCACGGTGCCCGGGCCGTACCGGAAGTCGAACCGGAAGGCGATGTAAACCATGATGAGCAGGATCGCGAACAGCAGCGATCTGGCGGCGTCGTACTGCAGCTGCTTGCCGGCCTTGGCGCCGACCGACTCGACCTGCGGGATGCCCGACACCGCGTCGGCGCCGAAGTGGGCGTCCAGCGCGTTGCGGATCTCGGAGTCGAGGCCGACCAGCGTCACCTCGTAGGTGTTCTCCTCGGCGCGGCCGAACGGCTGAACCTGCGTCGCCTTGATGCCGATCGCCTTGAGCGAATTCGACAGTGCCTGCGGATCGATCGCGCGGTCGTAGCGCAGGTAGAACTTGTCGCCGCCCTCGGCCCATTCGAGCTTCTTGAGGGTCGCTGCGCCCTCGTGGGCCAGCAGCGACTCTGCCTGCTTGGCCTGCGCCTCGCTGAGCACCGAAACCGCGCCGATGCGCAACATGAAGTTGTACTTGGACTTGCCGGTCGGGTCCTCGTACTTCACGACGTCGGCGTTTTCGTGGCCCGAGTCGCTCAGTACCTTACGGATCTCGCCCGCATCGACCGGCTTCGCGAACTCGACCACCAGCTCGGTGCCGCCGCGGAAATCGACGCCCCAGTTCAACATGTGCCCGCGGCTCTTGAAGACGAAGGCGTTGAGCGGGAGCATGACGAACGTCAGCCCCACCAGGAAGAGCGAGAGGCCGATCCAGTAGCGCTGCATGCCGATGAACTCGAAGGTCGAGCCCGGCTTGATCACCTCGAAAAACGTCTGCTGCTGATTCTGCGCCGCCATGATTGCCTCTAGATCGACAGGGTGGCGCGCGCCGCGCCCCGGCGTCCGACCAGGGCGTCGAACATCCAGTGCGACAGCCAGTAAGAGGTGAAGAGGTTGGTGATGATACCGACCAGCAGCGTGACGGCGAAGCCCCGGATCGGGCCGGAGCCGTACGAGTAGAGAACGACGCCGGCGACGAAGTTGGTGACGTGCGCGTCAAACACCGTCCAGAACGCGCGCTTGAAGCCCGCATCGACCGCGGTGCGCGGCGACTTGCCAAGCCGCAGCTCCTCGCGGATGCGCTCGTAGATGATGATGTTGGCGTCGACGGCCATGCCGACGGTGAGCACCAGACCCGCGATCCCGGGCAAGGTGAGCGACGCTTCGAAGGCGGCCAGGATCGCTACCATGTAGAGCAGGTTGAGGATCATTGCGACGTTCGCGATGAGGCCCGCGAACCGGTAGTAGATCAGCATGAACAGGATCACGGCGACGGCGCCGAGGACCATCGAGAACTTGGCCTTCTTGACCGAGTCGCTGCCCATGGTCGGACCGACCTGGGTCTCGAACGTCTTGTGAAGCGGCGCCGGCAGCGCGCCCGAACGGAGCACGCCGACCAGATCCTTTGCCTCCTGCTGCAACTGGAATGGATCGCCGAAGCCGCCCAGCGTGATACGGCCGCGCGCCCCGATGCGTCCTTCGATGACCGGCGCGCTGTTGATCTTGTCGTCGAGGAGCACCGCCATCTTCCGGCCGATGTTGTCGCCGGTCATCTTCTCGGAGATCGCCGCTCCCTGGCGGTCGAACTCGAAGCTGACCTCCGGCCGGCCGGTCTGCTGGTCCCAGGTCTGATCGGCGTTCGACAGATACTCGCCGGTCAGCGCAGCGCGCCGGTGCAGATAGAACGTGCGCCAGTAGCGATCCGGCGTCACCTCGCCCGTGTCGGAGCGCGCCTGGTTCTCCTCGTAGCCGATCTCGTGGTCGGCCGGGAGCGCCAGGTCTCCGGTGAGCCCCGCGAAGAATTTCTCGAGCGTCTCGCGCTTCTTCGAGCGCAGGTAGACGTCCTCGTGCTGCTTGCCCGAATCCTTCTCGCTCCACGACTCGGGTGCGATCTCGATGCCCGAATCCTTGGGCACCGCGCCCGCGACCTTGCGCATGTACTCCGAGCCGTCGTCGACGATCTTGAACTCGAGCTGCGCGGTCCGGCCGATGACCGACTTGATGTGCTCGAAGTCGGCCGGCTTCAGGCCGGGGATCTCGACGATGATGTCGGTCCCCTTCTTGATGACGGTCGCCTCGGCGACGCCGAACTTGTCGACGCGGCCGCGGATGGTCTCGATGCCCTGGCGGAGAGCGTAGTCGCGCACCTCCTCGACCTGATCCGGGTCGAGGCGCAGCCGTACGACGCCGGTGGCCGCGTTGCGCTCGACCAGGTCGAGCGACTTGCGGTAGTCACGCAGGAACGCGTCGTCGAGCTTGGCCTGCTCTTCGTGCTTGGCGAACGTCAGGATGATGTCGTCGCGCCCCTCGCGCGAGATCGACACGTCCGTCACACCCTTGTCTTTACGCAGGTGATCTTCGATGTCGGACGACATGCGGTCGACCTTGCTCGACACCGCCTTGTCGACGTTGACCTCGTAGACCAGGTGCAAACCGCCCTGGAGGTCGAGCCCCAGCTGGATCCGCTTCTGGAAGTGCCTATTGACGAACTCGAGCACCGGATTCGTCGAATCCGGCGCCACCGTGGGGACTAGGTAGATAACGGCCAGTACGGTGACGAAACCGTAGAGAGCCGCCTTCCACCACCAGGAGCGTTCCATGGGTTGAACCGTGCGAAAGGGTTAGGAGGCTTTTACGTCTTTGGGGCCGCTGTCGGACGACTTCTCCGCCGGCTTCTCGGCCGGCTTCTCCCCGATCTTCCGGAGGCCGGTGATCGAGCTGCGGAGCATGCGCAAACGCACACCCTCCTGCACTTGCAGCGTGACCTCGTCGTCCTTGAGGCCCGTGATGCGTCCGATGATGCCACCCTGGGTGACGACGTCGTCGCCCTTCTTGAGCTCCTTCAACATACCCTGGAGCTCTTTCGCCTTCTTCGACTGGGGACGGATCACCAGGACGTAGAAGACCACGAAGATCAGCACCAGCGGAGCCATCTGCATCAGGCCGCCGCCGCTGCCGCCCGCCGCTTGAGCCATTCCAATCAAATAGTGAGTCACGACTTTTCGGGGCCCTCCAGCCGCCGCAACTCCTAGCAGAGGCCGGATCTGGGGTCAAGGATAGCGGCGATTTTCTTACAAGATCCGGCTGGTGGAACAGAGTACACTCCGCCGCCCCATGAACTATGGCGCGCTTTTTTCGAGCAAGCTGGTCGTCGACGGGCTTTTTTCAGAGGCGATCGAGACGGCGACGAAGGAAATCACGGCTCAACCCGACGAGCCCGAGGCCTATTTCAATCGCGCCCAGGCGCTGGCTGCGTTGGAGCGCTTCGAGGAGGCGGTCGCCGACTACGAGAAGGCGCTGTCGATGGACGACAGCGCCAGCAGCGTCGACCCCGAGACCATCGACGACGAGATCTTCTTCGCCCTGCGCCGCGCCGCCGACGGCCAGCGCGGCGATCCGGCCGCCGCTGTGCGCACGCTCGAACGTTATCGACAGGTGCTGCCGGCCGGCCGCCACGTCGACGACATCGCCAAATGGGCCGACAGCTTCAACGGCGTCGAGACGGTGTGGTACCGCGCGCGTGAATAGGGCTCCGTCCTGTGTCGGTTAAACGGAGCTAGACCTCGTCGTCAGCGAAGGCGACGACCTCGCGGATGTCGGTGGCACCGAGCACGAACATCACCAGACGGTCGAATCCCAGCGCCACGCCCGACGTCGGCGGCATGACCGCGAGCGCCGCCAGCAGCTTCTCGTCGATGGGATAAGTCGCCTTGCCGCGCGAGGCGCGCAGCTGCGACTCTTCGACGAATCGCGCGCGCTGCTCGACGGGGTCGGTCAGCTCGCCGAAGGCGTTCGCCAGCTCCAGGCCGCCGGCGTAGAGCTCGAAGCGCTCGACGACGCGCGGGTCGTCGGTCTTGCGCCGCGCCAGCGCGCCCAACGGTGCCGGCCAGTCGAAGACAAACGTCGGATGGCCGGGACGACCCAGATGCGGCTCGACACGGTCGAGGAACACCTGGAAGAAGACATCGTCCCACGCGGTGCCCGCGGGCGGCGGTGTGCCCGCGAATGCGCCGGCGGCGACCGCCTTCTCGCGCAGGGCGCCGGCCGATTCGTCGCCGGCGAGCTCGACCCCGGCGTGCGCGCGCACGAGATCGCGCACGGACGCGCGGACGAAGTCGCGGTCGACGCCCAGCGCGGTAGCGTCGGCGCCCGCGGCGGCGGCGGCGACGCGCAAGATGTGCTCGCAATCGCGCGCGATCGCGTCGAGCGGCGCCCCCGCGCGGTACCATTCCACCAGGGTGAACTCCGACTGGTGGTGGGCGCCGCGCTCACCGCCGCGGAACGCCTTGCCGATCTGCACGATGCGCTCGTGGCCGGCGGCCACCAGGCGCTTCATGTGGTACTCGGGCGACGTCGCCAGCCACCAGCCTTGGGCGGCGATCGCATCCAGGTGCGGCTCCTGCCCGGGTGACGGCACGCGCGCTGGGGTCTCGACCTCGAGGAACCCCTCCCCTTCGAACCAGGCGCGCACAGCGCGGCGAATGCGTGCGCGCGCCTCGAGCGCCGCCCGGGTGGCGCCCAAACTAGGCGCGACCGACGCGCTCGATGTACTCGCCCGTGCGCGTGTCGATCTTCACGACGTCGCCGACGCCGATGAACAGCGGCACGTTGACAGTCGCGCCGGTCGAGATCTTCCCCGGCTTGGTCGACCCGGTCGCGGTGTCGCCTCGGAAGCCCGGCTCGGTCTCGACGATCGCCTGCTCGATGAAGTTTGGCAGCGTCACGCCGACGGCGCGGTCATGGAAGAACAACACCTCGACGTTGATGTTCTCGGGCATGAAGTCCGCCGAGTCGCCGATCGTCGTGTCGGGAATCTGCACCTGATCGTACGTCGACGTGTCCATGAACACGAACGTGTCGGCGTCCTTGTACAGGTACTGCATCGTCTTGGTCTCGACGTTGGCCGGCTCGAACTTTTCACCGGAGCGGAAGTTCCGCTCGAGCACTGCGCCGGTGAGAAGGTTCTTCACCTTGGTGCGCGTGAACGCCGCGCCCTTGCCCGGCTTGACGAACTGAAACTCGACGACCGTGAAGGGCGCCCCATCCATCATGATCTTGAGGCCCTTACGGATATCCGACGTATCGTACATGAGGCGTGCGATCTAGCCCGGCACCCGGACCCGCGTCAAGCCTCGGAGTCGCTCCGACTCAGGCTTTCGACGTTCCCTCGCGCCCGTAAGCGTCCTGCAGGCGCACCACGTCGTCGAGCTCGGTGGTCGAGACCTCGAAGACGTCCGTGTCCTCGACCGCGATCATGCGGTGGCGCAATCCGGGCGTGACGTGAAACGCGTCGCCCGCCTTCATGTCGCGAAACTGCGGCGCCTCGCCGTCACGATAGTGCTCGAACGTCATGCGACCGGCCCAGACCATGACCGTCTCGTCCTTCTTGTTGTGGTACTGCAGCGACAGCTTCTCGCCGGCCTTGATGTGCAGCACCTTGCCGACGTAACGGTCGGTGACAGCCCAGATCAGCTCGTGCCCCCACGGTTTATCAACGCGCTTCATCCCTACCCGTTTACCTCAATTGCCCCGTCCCCATCAATTTGTGCCGAGAACGACGAGGCTCCGGCGGGGGACCCGCCTTCGCCCGACGCGATTCTGACGGTCTTCTCTTGACAGGAGAGCACCGACGAGCAAAATCGCCGCCGGTCGTTTTCCAGGCCAATGGCGGATTAGCTCAGCTGGTTAGAGCAGGCGTTTCATACGCGCCGGGTCCGGGGTTCGAGTCCCTGATCCGCCACTCGTCTCCCCTTGAGTTGCCCCTCACTGCCGCCAGCGGCCGGGCGGTAGGTATTCGACCTCGACGGGTGTGCGTTTGCGCGGCCGAAAGAACAACCGAACCAGACCCACGCCCGCCAGGAAGCCTCCGACGTGCGCCATCCATGCCACGCCCGAGCCCGCGTCGATCAAGAACTGGCTCAGGAACCAGATGCCCAGGTAAACCCACGCCGGGATGTCGACGAAGGTCCAGAACAACAGCGTGACGATCCGCGCGCGTGGGTAGAGCATCACGTAACCGCCGAGCACGCCCGCAATCGCGCCCGAGGCACCGATCATCGGTACCTTCGAGTCCGGCATGCTGAAGCACTGCGCCAGCACCGCGACCGTCCCGGCTGCGAAATAGAAGACCACGTACCGGAAACGCCCGAGCGCATCCTCGACGTTGTCGCCGAAGAGCCACAAGAACCACATGTTGCCGATGATGTGCATCCAGCCGCCGTGCAAAAACATCGAGGTCCAGATCGACCCGACGTTGTGCCACCGCGCGATCTGCCGGGGGATCGCCCCGAAAGCCCGTATCAGGAGCTCTTCCTGCCCGGGGGCCAGCGTGCGCTGGAAGAAGAACACCAGTGCGTTGAGCACAATCAACGACACCGTCACCACCGGAAACCGCTCACGTGGATTGTGATCTCGGATCGGGATCAACACGCCAAGACCGAGTCTGACACAAAACGATCGACCCGAGCGATGACCCGAGAAAAGTCCCCCAGATAATGCACCTTGAACACGCCGCTTAACCTTGACTGGCGGGCACCGCGCCCCTATAAGGCGCAGTAGAAGAATGCGTCTCTACAGTGGAAAGATTCCGTCCGTGGGGGCCGAGATTGTAAAGGCTCTCGTGGAGGCGGGTGACATCGCGGTGGCGGATCGCGCCGAAGCTGAGATGGATGTTCAGGCGGTGCTCAAGGAGTACTTGAGGGTCGATCGCGAGATCACCGAGAAGGCCAAGGACCTCTTGCAGAAGCGCAACCTTCCCTACGAGCAGTTCGGCAAGGTCAAGCGCACGCTCGCGGGCGAGAAGGCCTTCGGGCTCGGTGACGAGGGGCTCGACTGGATGACGACTCAGATGATCGAGTCATTCATGCAGTCGCCGCACATTGAGGAGATCTTCGTCGAGGACACCGTGCTGCGAAAGCGCATGACCGATATCCTCAAGAAGCACATGCAGGTCGACGAGGAGCTCGACGAAGAGGTCCGGCGGCGCATCAAGAACCTGCAAGAGGGGACCTCGACCTGGGAGGTCGAGTACAGCAAGGTCCTCGACCAGATCAAGCGCAACCGCGGCCTGGATCAGTAAAAGACGCCCGGTAGGCGTCCAGTCGCCCGTGTCCGGGCGAAGGTCTTTCGTCAGACCGGTGGCGCAGCGCCGGGGACTGTCGTGGGCGGCACTGGGTGCGGAGAGCGATCGCGCGCGAGGCCGACGACGGCGCGCACCAGCTTTTCCATGCCGAGCGCGATCTGGCGCAGCGGTGCATCGTCGTACATCGACGCGGGCGTCGAGATCACGCGCGCCTTCTGATCGGTGACGACGTCGTCCACGTTGCACGGGCGCATGTCGGCGCCCATGACCGCAGCGTGCTTGGCGGCCGGAGGGTGCTTGCTGCCCAGCGTGAGCCGTACGCCCGCGACCGGGCCCAGGACGCGTGCCGCCAGGATAGCGGCCAGGCTGCTGACACCGATCGGCTTGTGCGCGGAGAGCATCGCGCGCAAGAGCCGCGCGACGTCGGGATTGACCTCGCAGAGCTCGCCCTTTTCGAAATAGCTCGACAGGATGTAGCCGACGCCCTGACCGCCCGGGATGATCAGCGCGTCGAGATCCCGATCGCCGAGCGTCGCCAGGCTGACGATGCGCCCGCGCGTCAGGCGCGCCGCCTCGACGAGCACGCCGCGCTTGGGTGGCTTCGCGGGCGTGACCTCACCGGACAGGTGATTGGCGACGACCGGCTGCGGCTGATCCGGGGCCGCGCACACGATGTCGGCGCCCATGCGGTCCAGCGCGAGCAACGCGATCGTCGCTTCGCCGACATCGCTGCCATCGCGGTGTCCGCAGCCAGCCAGGATCAGCCCCACGCGCTTGGCCATGAGCTCGGTCTACCACGAGGAACCGCTGACGACACCGGCAATGATGGCCGCGCGCGCCCGACGCGCGAGGTCCAGGTAGTGCTGGAGGTTGTGCACCGTCGCCAGGCGGTAATAGAGCAGCTCCTTGGCGTGAAACAGATGCGACAGGTATGCGCGGCTGTACGACGCGCAGCACTCGCAGGGACAGCCCTCCTCGACTGGGCGCGGATCGTCGCGGTGCGCAGCGTTGGAGATGTTGAGGCGCCCGACGTTGAGTCCGGCTTCGCGAACGAAGAGCTGGCCGTTGCGCGCGTTGCGGGTCGGCATCACGCAGTCGAACATGTCGATGCCGGCGCGGATCCCGGCGCGCAGGTCCTCGGGCGTGCCGACCCCCATCAGATAGCGCGGGCGGTTCTGCGGCATTTCGGGCGCGATCGCGCCGACCACGGCGTGCATCACCGGCGGCGGCTCGCCGACGCCGAGACCTCCGAGCGCCAGACCGTCGAACGGCAGCTCGGCGATCTCCGCCAGGTGCGTACGGCGCAGCGCCACATCGGTGCCCCCCTGCACGATGCCGAAGCGCAGCTGGCCAGCCGTGCGCGGCGCCTCTACGCAGCGTCGCGCCCAGCGCGTCGTGCGCGCCATCGCCGCGGTCACGACCTCGAGCGGCGCGTCTGATGGCGGGCACTCGTCGAACGCCATCGCGATGTCGCTGCCCAGCAGCGCCTGGATCTGCATCGCGCGCTCGGGCGTCAGCCGGTGCTGGGAGCCGTCGAGGTGTGAGCGAAAGGTCACGCCGTCCTCGTCAATCGTGCGCCGCTCGCGCAGGCTGAAGACCTGAAAGCCGCCCGAGTCGGTGAGGATCGCGCCCGGCCACGCCATGAAGCGATGCAATCCTCCGAGCTGGTTCACCCGCTCCGCACCCGGGCGCAGCGACAGGTGATAGGTGTTGCCCAGGATGATGCGCGCGCCCAGGCGCCCGACGTCGCCCGATGACAGCGCCTTGACGCTGGCCTGCGTGCCCACCGGCATGAAGACCGGCGTCTCGATCGCGCCGTGCGCGGTGTGGAGCACGCCGGCGCGCGCTGCGCCGTCGCGCGCGACGACCTCGAAGACCGGCGATGCGACGCCGCTCACGCGCCCACCCTTCCCGTGATCAGCATCGCGTCGCCATAGCTGTAGAAACGATACCCGGCGTCGATCGCCGCGCGATACGCATCGAGCACCCGCTCGCGCCCCGCGAACGCCGCGACCAGCATGAGCAGCGTCGAGCGCGGCAGGTGAAAGTTGGTGACGAGGTCGGTCACGACGTGGAACTCGGCGCCGGGCATCAAGAACAGCGTCGTGGCGCCGGGGCCGGACGTCACCTCGCCGCGGCTGGCGCGCGCCGCGCTCTCCAGCGCGCGCACCACAGTGGTCCCGATCGCCACCACCGGGCGGCCGGCCGCTCGCGCCGCGTTGACCGCCCGCGCGGTTGCCGGGGAAATCTCGTAGAGCTCCTCGTCCATCACGTGGTCGCTCGCCTGCTCCGTCTTCACCGGACGGAACGTCCCTGCCCCCACGTGCAACGTGAGGCGCGCGATCTCGTGCCCGGCCGCCATCACCTCCTCTAACAGTGCCTCCGTGAAATGCAGTCCCGCCGTCGGCGCGGCGACCGCTCCCGGTGCCGATGCGTAGACCGTCTGGTAGCGCTGGCGGTCGTCGTCAGCCCCCGCGGCGCCCGCCGCCTCACGCTTGCGGGCCGACTCGATGTAGGGGGGCAGCGGTACCTCGCCGATCTCGTCCAGGCGCGCCATCAAGCTCGCGTCGCCGAGCCCGGAGAAGCGCAACCGAACGCGCCCCTCGCCCAGGCGCGCCACGATTCGCGCGGTCACGCCGCCCGCGAATCGGAGCTCCAAATCGGCATCGCGGCCCACATTCCGGGCCAGCGCTTCCCAGGTCTCACCGCGGTCGCTGCGCGCGTCGGATGCATCCCCAACCATGCGCGTCAACAGTAATTCGACGGCTCCGCCGCTCGGTTTCGAGCCGCGCAGCCGTGCAGGGAACACTTTAGTCTCGTTGAGGACCACGAGGGCCGCGGGCGGCAACAAGCCCGCAATTTCCCGAAAGTGCGCGTGGTTGTGCGTCCCGGCAAAACGGTCCAGCCGAAACAGACGGGCGTCCTCGCGTCGCGCCGCTGGGTGCGTCGCAATTTGCTCGGGCGGCAGGCGGTAGTCGAAATCCGAAGTTCTCAATGTCTTTACAAGCGTAATATTTTCAATAATACAATCCCCCCCATCCACCCACATGACCATCCTTAAAGTACATTTCGCCACCGGTCAGCCGTTCCTTGAACATTATTTGGGTGACCTGCCCAACGGCGGATTGTTCTTCCCGACCCGGCGCGCGCTAGCGATCGGGGAACCAGTTGTGGTGTCGATCCGATTGGGCAAGCGCCGTAGTCCCATGCTGCTGCGTGGAAACGTCGCCTGGCGGCGTCCGGGCAAGCACCGGACGAAGACCAAGGCTGGGATCGGCGTGGAGTTTCTGCCCAGCGAGAGCCAGACCCGTGACTATCTGGTTGCCGTCGCAAAAGGCGACTCGGCCGAGATGGTCGCGCGCCGTCACCAGCGATTGCCGGTCGAGCTTCCCGTCACCTGGCAGGTCTCGGGCGCGCTGCAGGACAACATCGGCGTGCTGCGCGACATCGGTCGCGGGGGCGCGTTCGTACGCACCGACGGCCGCGTGCTGAACGAGACCGACGTCGTCCTGAAGGTCTCGCCCCCGGGCGCAGAGGTTGCGATGCCGCTGTCCGCCCGCGTCTGCTGGATCGGACAGCCGGGTGGTGAGGCCGGTTTTGGCGTCGAGTGGAAAGCGCGCGACGCCGGTGGGACGCGGCGGATCAAAGAGCTGGTCCGGCGTATCGAGAGCATGGGCGGGGCCGGCCGCATGCATCCCGGCTGAGCGCTGGACCATCGAATTGGGGACGATGGGCTCCGACGGCGGAGCCGTCTGCGCCCGCACGTTCAGGTCAGGTCCAGCGCATAGAGCGCCCCGCCGTTCGAGAGAACGTAGAGGCGGGTGCCGGATGGATCGACCGTGGGGGCGGCGCAGATGCCGCTGCCGGGGTTGAACATCTCGAGCAGCTTGCCAGTTTCTCGGTCGACGATGAAGAGCCCCGCGCGGCTGCCCGAGAACACCAGGTACGACCCCACCACGACCGGAGTCGTGAGATCGCCCGCCTGCCTGAGCCCCTGACGCCACAGGATGTGGCCGTCGGTGTCCGCCGCGTGCAAGCCCTCGCGCGGCGCCGCGAAGTAGATGCGCGCCCCGGCGACGTACACAGAGCTCACCCCTTCGATACCGACGCGCCATCGGATCGCGCCGTCCTTGGCGTCGACCGCGTGGAGCCCGCCCGAATACGATGACGCATAAATCATGTTGCCCACGATCGTCGGCGTCGAATCGACGTCGACGAACTGGTCCGATGCCGCGGCCAGCGACCGCGCCCAGACCACCTCGCCGCTGGCTCCGTTGAGCGAGACCAGGTAGCCATCGGAGAACCCGGCGACCACGTCCTCACCGTGCGCGCGCGGTCCCGAGTATCCGTGGATCGTGAACCCCTCCGGCGTCTCGCGTTCGTACTGCCAGCGCCACTTGCCGTTGGTGGCGTCGAGCGCGATCACGCGATCGGCGGCGGTCCCGAAGTAAACCGTGTCACCCGCGACATCGGGCGCTTGCTCGATCGCCCCCTTGGCGTGGTACGTCCAGCGTACCCTGCCCGCCGGGTCCACCGCGTAGAAGCTCCCGTCGTCGGCGCCGAGATAGACCTGATTGTGCTTTGCATCGTAGTACGCCTCGCTGTCGATTCCTCCCGACGCCGAGGTGGCCCACTGGATCTGGCCGCGCTCAGTTCCCACCGACACGATCGCCGACGCGCGCGAGCCGATCACCAGCTGCCTTCCCTCCCCGACCAGCGCGCCGGTGGCGCATTCCTCGGGCGTCGGCTCGAACAGCCCGTGCTGGTGGAGCTCCGCCCGCCAGCGGATCTGGGCGATGCCGGCGGGGTGGGGGTGCTCGTCGGTCGGCTCCGGGCTACGCGCCGTGAGGTTCGCGCATGCCACTGGCAGGCCGGCCATGGCGACGACCGCCAGCAGCGGCGAACGGTACGTCTTCACTTCGTCTCGAGGACGGCCAGGCGATTCGAGATCTCGTCGCGAAGGGCGGTTTGGGGGGTCTTTTCCAGCACCTCTTTATAGAGCTTCACCGCGCCTGCCGGGTTGCCCTTGCGCTCGGCGATTCGCGCCTGATGATAGAGCGAGCGGTCGTGATAGAAGCCCTTCGGGTCGTCCCCCGCCAGCTGGGTGAACGCCGCCAGCGCCTGATCGAGATCACCCTTGGCTTCGTACGCGTAGCCGAGCCCCTCTTCAGCGATGAACTTGAGGTTGCTGTCCAGACGCGACCCGACCACGTCGCTGTAGAGCGGGATGGCATCGTCGGGACGTTGCAGGTCGAGCAGCAACCCCGCCTTCTGCAGCTCCGCCTCGCGGTGAAGCGGACTGTGTGGCTCCGACGACAGGAGGCCGTCGACCTCTTTCAAGGCCGCCTCGAGCCGCTCCTTGTCGGTCTTGAAGTGAGGAAGACCGTCCTCCTTGGCCGGCGAGCCATCGGCCGGCAGCAGGTCCGCCGTCGCGATCTTGGTCACGCGCTCCAGCGACTGCGACGAGCGGGCCGCAGCGCGCTCCTGGATCTGCGCGTAGATCACCGTCGCCGTCACCACCCCGGCGAGCACGCCGACGCCGATCAGCAGCGGTTTCCGGCGCTCCGAGACGAACTTCCCCGCCTCTTCCGCGAACCGCGTCCAGAAGCTGACGAACTCGTCCGGCTGCTTCAGTTCCTTCTTGCTGAGCCCTTTGTTCTTCACCACGCGCTGAGGAGATAACAGAGCGCCTACCCCGGGTCAATTGACCATGGCGGAGCAATTCCGGTCCCCGGGGCCCGGGCCAGCGCTACCGAGCGCCAACTTCCGGCTATATAGTCCGAGCGTGCACCGCGCCCACCGTCGGAGACCCGGGGTCCTCGCGATCGGGGCATGGCTGACGGTAGCAGCGTGGGCAGGAGCGGCGCACGCCGCACCCGGCGAAGACGAATGGCAGCTTTCGGCGCGGCTGGGCCTCGGCGATCTCGACGTCGACGGCCGAGCCCCCCTCGGGGCGATCGGCGGCGCCGATCTCGAGTACGGCTTCAACGACGCCTGGGCCGCGCGGCTGTCGGTGGGCAGCGGCTTCCATCCCGTCGACGCGGATCTCATGAAGCACCTGCCGGGCGGCACCGCCCGCACCACCTTCGCGCTCGCCGGCGTCACGTACACCTTCGACGTGCTGCGCCTGGTCCCGTTCATCCAGACCGGCGTCGGCGTCATCAACTTCAGCGGCGCCGTCGTGAAGCCTGGCACGGCCTTCGACGCCGAGCTCGGCCTGGGCGCGGACTACCTGGTGACGAGGCGCTGGGCCGTCGGCGGCGTGCTGCAGTACCAGTTCACGCCCGCGCAGCTCTTCGGCTCGCCGATGGACTTCGGCGGCACGTCGTTCTACTTCGCGCTGTCGGCGCGCATCTCGTGGCTGTTCTGAGGGCTACCCGCGCTTCTCGCGCACCTTCGGCATCGCCTTACGCTTCTGCCGGTGCGCGCGCAGCACGATCCGGATCGGGGCGCCCTCGAAGCCGTAGGCCTTGCGGAGCTGGTTCACCAGGAAGCGCCGGTAGGCGTAACCGATGGCCGCCGGCTGGTTGGTGCTGATGAAGAACGTGGGCGGCGACGAGCTGGCCTGGGTCGCGTAATAGAGCCGCACGTGGCGCCCGCCGGGGCCGCTGGGCGGCGGCTGGTGGGCGATGATCTTCTCGAGAAGCTGGTTGAGCGCGCCGGTCGGGATGCGGCGCGCGGCCTGCTCGGCGACGCGCTGGGCAGCGGTCACGACGGCGGTGACGCCGGCGCCGGTGACCGCGGAGGTCAGCAGCACGGGCGAGTGAGCCATGAACCCGAGCTCCTCGCGCGTCGCGGCGACCTTCTTGTCGATCTCGGCGCGGCCGACCAGATCCTTTTTGTTGAGGACTATGAGGCTCGGGCGCCCGGCGTCCTCGATCAGGCGCGCGAGCTTGGCGTCCTCGGAGGTGGCGCCGGTGCGCGCATCGATCACCATCGCGGCGACGTCGCAGCGCTCGATCTGGTCGCGCGCCATCTTGGCCGCGACGTGCTCGGTCAGCGTGTCGATCGCCTTCCGCCGCCGCATGCCGGCGGTGTCGACCAGCACGTATTCGCGGCCGGCAAACGAGAACGGCGTGTCGATGGGATCGCGCGTGGTTCCGGGTGCGTCGTGCACCAGGACGCGCTCTTCGCCGAGCAAGCGGTTCACCAGCGACGACTTGCCGACGTTGGGCTTGCCGACGAACGCCAGCCGGACGACGTCCAGGTGAACCGGCTTCTCCCCGCCCTCCCCTTCCCCTTCGTCGTCGCGCTCCTCGCTGTCGCGCCTGCGGGCTCGGTCGTCGTCCGCTTGCAGCTCGTCTCGCTCGGCAACCTTGGCGGCCGTTCTCGCCCGCGCATCGAACGATTTCACGACGGCGTCGAGGATTTCACCGATGCCGCGCCCGTGCGACGCCGAGATCGGAAACACCTGCTCGAATCCGAGCGCGAACGCCTCCGAGACGGCGACCTCGCGCCGCGCGGAATCGATCTTGTTGGCGGCGATGAGCACCGGCTTGCCCGACCGGCGCAGGACGCGCGCGACGTCCTCGTCGACGGAGGTGATGCCCTCCACGGCGTCGATGACGAACACGATCAGGTCGGCCTCGTCGACGGCGCGCAGGGTCTGGGCGCGCATGGCCTTCAGGATCCCGTCGGCCGACGGGTCGAGCCCGCCGGTGTCGACGACGCGGAAGAGCGCACCGTCCCAGTCGCAGGTGCCGTAGCGCCGGTCGCGCGTCACGCCGGGCATGTCCTCGACCAGCGCCGGACGCCCGCCGACCAGCCGGTTGAACAGCGACGACTTGCCGACGTTCGGGCGTCCTACCAGCGCGCACAGCGGCAGCGTGCGGTCGTTCGCGGCGGTCGTCTTCGATTTGGGTCGCGTGCGCTTCATGGCGTGTAGCCCAACCGCGCCAGCTCGCTCGGCGACGTGGTCCAGTCGGGCACGACCTTGACCTCGAGGCGCAGGTGCACCGGCCGGTCGAGCAGCTCGCCGATCTCCTTCCGCGCGGCGATGCCGACATCGCGGATCATCGTCCCACCCTTGCCGATAACGATGCCGCGCTGGCTGTCGCGCTCGACGAGGATCAACGCATCGATGACGACGTCGCCGCGATCGGCCCGCTCTTGCCAGGCCTCGATCACGACCGCGGTGGCGTACGGCAGCTCCTGTTTCAGCCTCAGGAACAGCTGCTCGCGCACCAGCTCGGCCGCGAGGAACCGCTCGGTTCGATCGGTCAGCATGTCGGGCCCGTAGAGCGGCTGGCCCTCGGGCAGCATGCGGCAGATCTCGCGCACCAGTTGGTCGACGTTGGTGCCGCGCGTCGCCGAGATCGGGACCAGGGCGCCGAACCTCGCGCCCTTTTCCCACGCCTCGAGCACGGGCAGCATGGTGGTCTTGTCCTTGACCTTGTCGACCTTGTTGATAGCCAGCACGACTGGCTTCTTTGCGTCGGCGAGCCCCTCGAGGATCATCCGCTCGGCGTCGCCGGCGGACGACTTGCCCTCGCTGCCGTCGACGACCAAGAGCGCGGCGTCGACGTCGGCGATCGCCGCCATTGCTTCGCCCACCATGTACCGGTTCAGCCCCTTGCGCGCGCCGTGCACGCCGGGTGTATCGACGAAGACGATCTGTCCGCCCTCGCCGTTCCATACGCCGACGATGCGATTGCGCGTGGTCTGCGGCTTGGGGGTCACGATGGCCAGCTTCTCGCCGACGATGCGGTTGAGCAGCGTCGACTTGCCGACGTTGGGGCGGCCGAGGATGGCGACCGTTCCGGCGATCGGGCTGGTGCCTCCGCCGGTACCGCCGCCGCTGACCGCGCCGCCGGGCTCTTTCGACGCCGGCGCGCCGCGGTCCTGGGTTGGTTCTTTCATTGGGCGGCTTCTTATAGCGCAAATGCTGTGCTATCCCGAGGCCATGTGTTCGCCGGATGTTCGGAGGGGACTCCTGGCTGGACTGCTCGCTCTCGCGGTGCCGCTTGCGCCCGGGGTCGCCGCCGCAGCCGATGCCCCGACGCCGCCCGTCGCGCTCCAGGTCGCCGGCGCCAGCGACGGCGCGCTCGAGGTACGGCAGGGCGCGGCCGTGCTCCTGCGGCTGCAGCCGCGCACCGCGGCGCTGCGGCGCGGAACGGCGAGCGTGCGCGAGGTCGACGTCGACGGCCACACGGTCGCCGACGTCCGGCTGCCGGTGCGCGGCAGCGCCTCCCAGGAAGTGTGGATTCACGAGCTGCCGCCCCCGGATCCGCGGGACGCCCACGCGGTGAAGGCGCCGACGCTGATCTGGTCCGGGATCACCGGCCCGCGCGACGCCGATGAAGAGATCGGGACCGAGCTCGAGGTATCGTCCGAGCGCATCCTCGAGTACCAGACGGCGAGCCAGATCAGCCGCTGCGACGGCGAGACGCCGCGGCTGTTTCCGCGGGCCTGGGATTTCGCCTCGGGGCGATTCCGGTCGGTGCTGTCACCGCTGCCGCCGCCCGCGCCGCAGAAGCTGATCGCCCGGCGTGGCGATCCGGCGATGCCGGCCGGGCGGCCGATCGGCGGCTTCCACTGGATCGCGGCGTCCACGACCGCGGCTGCCGGCACCGACGCGCGCAACCTGACGCCGCCGCTGGCGGTCGACGACGGCGACCCCAAGACGTCGTGGACCGAAGGGCTGGGCGGCGACGGGCGCGGCGAGTTCCTCACGGCGCGGTCGACGTCGGCCGGTTACGCGGTCCGCGGCGTTCGCATCATCCCGGGCGACGCCTCCAGCGCCGCCGCCTTCCACGGCAAGAACCGGGTGCGCCGCTTCCAGCTGCTGCTCGGGCCGAAGGCCGACCAGCACTTCGACGTCGAGATCCCCGACGATCCAGCCGCCGACGCGACGCACTTCGCCGAGCCGTACTGGGTGGTTCTGCCCAAGCCGACGCCCGCCGCCTGCATGACGCTCGTGATCACCGAGGTCGCGCGCGGCTCCGAAGCGTCGCCGCCACGTAATTTCGGGACGACGGCGATCGCCGACCTGGCGATCTTCACCGATCTCGACGGGCCCGAGGGGGTCGGTCGCCTGGTTGACGACATCGCCACCGGACCGGACTGCCAGCAGCGCGTGCCGTTGCTGGTGCAACTGGGTGAGCCAGCGGTGATCGTGACAGCGCAGAGCATCCTGGGCGCCAAGGGGCTCGGTCGCGAGTGTCTGGTCGAGGGGCTGGTTGCGTTGGCACCGGCGCCGCAAAGCCCGATCGTCACCGACGCGCTCGCCGCCTCGCTGTCGAGCGCGACCGACAAGGAGGAACGGCTGGTGACGGCGGCGCTCAAGATCGCGCCAGCGCCTCCGATCGCGACGCTGAGCCAGCTTCTGCAGGGCAAGACGCCCAAGGGCGACGCGGTGGGGCTCCTCGATCGCCAGCGCGCCGCGCGCGTGCTCGGCGCCCTCTCCCAGCTGGAGGCAGCGAGCGCGCTGGTCGGCGCCGCCGGTCAGGGGCCGGAGCCGCTGCGCCTGGCGGTCGTGAAGGCGCTCGGCGACTCGACGGCAGTCGACCCGGTGCTGCTGCTGGGCGCGATGGCCAAGGTCGACAAGACCGAGAGTACGCGCTACGCCGATCTGGTACGCGCGCTGGTACCATCGATTCACCAGCGGACCGAGCACCACGCGGCGATCCTGGCGGCGCTGCGCAGCGCGCTCGAACCGGCGCAGGACTTCCAGGTGCGCGCGCGCGCGGTCATGGCGCTCGGCGATCTACACCTGCCCGAGGCGACCTCTGACCTCATTGCGCTGCGCAAGAGCTCCGACGAGCCGGTGCTGCGTTACCTCGCGGCGCGCGAGCTGGTGTCGATCGGGGGCCCCGACGGCATCGGCGCGCTGCGAGAGGCGCTGCACGACGACGATCCGCGCGTGCGCGAGACCGCGGCGATGGGGCTGGGGCGCCTCAAGGACACCTGGTCCGGGCAAGCGCTGATCGCCGGCGCCAAGGAGGAGGGTTGGCCGTTCGTGCGGCGCGCCGAGCTCGAGGCGCTCGGCCACCTGTGCGTCGCTGGCACGGGCGATCTGATGATCCGCGCCACCGAGCGCGATGTCGATCAGGTCCGGCGGGCAGCGCTGGTGACGCTGGTGCGGTGCAAGGACACGCGCGCCCGCGCCATCTTGCTGCGCACGCTCGGCCTGCGCAACGAGGCGGCGACTCTACGCGAGCTGGCCGGCGCGCTGATCGGCGAGCTCGGCGACAAGAGCGCCGCGCACGACCTGGCGATCGCGCTCAAGCGGCTGGTCAATGAGGGCGAAGGTGACCTGGCCGTCGAGGGCGTTTCGGTCGCGGTGTTACGTTCGCTCGCGCACCTGGGCGGGCCCGAGGCGGTGCCGGCGGTGGTCGCGCTCGCCAACGACACGCGCCACCCGTATCGCCAGAACGCGGTCGAAGCGCTGGGATTGATGTGCGATCCGGGCGCGGGCGCAAAGGCGCTGCACGCGATCGCGGCAGGCGGCGACAGCACGCTGGCGCTGACGGCGCAGACGGCGCTGCACCACTGCGGCGCGCGCTGAGGGATCCGGTCCCCTCCCCCCGTCTGCGGGGGGAGGGTTAGGGAGAGGGGAAACCTTTCGAGCGGCGACGGCCCCTCTCGCTAACCCTCTCCCCGCGGACGGGGCGAGGGGACCGGAGGCGGCTAGAAGGGCTCGCGCGTTCGCGACGTTGGAGGCGCGCTGCCCTAGCTCGGTAGGCTCGCCAGCGCTTGGCGCAGCTGCTCGTTCTTGGGGTCGTTCTCGAGGCCCCGCTCGAACATGTTGCGCGCCTTGGGGATCTCGCGCGCCATCACGTGGATCTGGCCCAGCGCCAGGTAGACCTCGGCTTTCGATACCCCGGCGCTCGACTCGTCGAAGTTCTGCAGCAAAAGCGAGCGATAGAATTTCCGCGCGCGCTCGACGTCGTTCTCTCGTAACGCCAGCCGTCCCAGCGCCGCCAGCGTCCCCGCGTGGCTCGGGTCGAGCTTATAGGCGGCGTTGAAGCTCTCGGCCGCCGCCGCATAGTCGCCACGGCTCTCGGCGATCACGCCTAGCCGCTGCTGGTAGCGGGCGACGTCCTTGCCCCGTCGCGCCTTGGTCAGCTGGTCGATGATCTGCAGCATCAGCTGCGCCGCCTCGTCGATGCGGCCGGCCCCGATCAACGCCTCGGACAGCTCCTCGCGCGGCCCGATGGCGGCCGGGTCGAGCTCGATGAGCTTCTCGAGGTACGGGATCGCGTCGGCCGCGCGATCCAGCGGTCCGCGATAGAGCGACGCGATCTCCGCGATCCGCGCCTTGCGCTCCGCCTCGTCGGCGACCGTCTCCAGCAATAGCTCGAGGATCTGAACCAGCCGATCGTTGTCGCCGGCCGTACGCGCCATCTGCTCCAGCGCTTGCAGCGTCGGACGGTGGGTCTGGTCGCTCTCCAATGCCTTGAGCAGGGCCGCCTCGATCTCCTCGGGCGCCGCCGCTCGCGCGCGCAGGATTTGAGCGCTGCGGAACTGGATCTCGGCCGCTTCGTGCCCCGACGTCACCGCTGCCGCCGCGCGCTCCAGAACCTCACTGGCCTCGTCCCAGCGCTCGGCGCCTTCGTGTATGCGCGCCAGCGACAGCAACGCGCCGACGTGATTCGGCGCAACCTCGAGGACCTTCTCCAGCGCCTCCGCCGCGCTCTCGACGGATTCGAGCTTCTGCTCCCAGACGTCGGCGATCGCCACGCGCAGCGCCAGCTCCACCGGCTTGCGCCCGGCGGCTCCCTCGGCCTCGGCGTGCTTGCCAAGCACGTCGACCAGGTCGTACCAGCGCTCGCCGTCGCCCAGCAGCCGCTCGAGCTCGAGGAACGCCTGCCCGTTGCCCGCGTCGATCCCCAGGATCTGATGCAAGAACCCGATGCTCTGGTCGAGATCCTTGAGCTTCTGCTCGGCGTTGCGCGCCAGCTTCAGCAGGACCGCCACCTGGTCGCGTCCCGACGCCGCGCTCAGCCGCCGCGTCAGCACGTCCTGAAGGGTCGACCAGTCTTCGAGCCTCTCCGCGATGGTCTCCAGCGCGGCCAGCGACGCCGGATCCTCGGGCGCGCTCTCCAGCGCCTCGCGGTATGCGTCCGCCGCGCCCGACGGATCGTTGAGCAGACCCAGCCGGAGCGCGCCGATGCGGGCGTAGAGTGTTGCCCGCTCGGCCGGCACCTCGGTGAACCGCGCCCGCTCGGCGAGCACGTCGGTCAGCTGCGAGACCTGGTGAGTCGCCTCGTAGAGGCGCGCCAGCTCGCCGAGCACGTCGGCGTCGCCCTCCTCCGCCGCGCGCAACGTTCGCAGCGCGGTGATCGCTTCGGGGATTGCCCCCAGCCGCTCGTGCAACCCCGACGCCTCCATCAAGAGCCGCTTGCGCGCCTGCGGATCGAACTCGATCGCCGCGCGCCGCTCGAGGATCGCCGCCGTGCGCGTCGGATCGGCCGCCGCGCGGTAGTAGCTCTCGAGCGCGGTGAGCGCGTCGACGTTCTCGGGATCGGTCTCGAGCACGCGCACGTACAGGCGCTCCGCCGCCGCGCCTTCGCCCGGTGACTGCTCGTAGAGGTGCGCCGCGCGCAAAGCCAGCTCGCGCGCCGCGTCCGGCTCCGCCCGTTCCAGCACCGCCTCGATGAGCCGTGCCGCTTCGAGCGGGATCTTCGCTGCGCCGGCGATGCGCTCGATCTCGTCGAGCGCCGCGCCCGCCGCCGGCTCCTCGGCCAACGCGCGCCCCAGCGCCTCGATGGCGCGACCGGAGTCGCCGAGCTGCCCGTCGTAGACCTCGGCGATCCGCCGCAGCCAGTGTGCGCGCTCGGCGTGGTCCTCGTGCAGCGTCAGCCGGTGCTCGTAGAGCGAGACCAGCTCGCGGTAGTCGCCGCGCGCATCGGCCAGCGGCTCGAGGATCTCGAGCGCCCCCTCGCGCGTGTCGGACCGCTCCAGGAGCTCGTGCAACGCGCGGTGCGCCCGCGTGTGCTCCGCCGCGCGCTCGAGCGCGCCCCGGTACGCGACCAGCGCACCCTCGGCGTCGTTGAGCGAGCGCAGGCGCGTGTCGCCGAGCGCCGCCAGGAAGTCGGCCTGTTCGTTGGGATCGTTCGTGACCTCGGCCTCGCGCGAGAGGATCTCGGCCAGCTCTTCCCAGGACTCGAGCTTGCGCAGCACGCGATCCAGCGACGCGAGCACCTCCTGCTCGTCGCCGGGCAAGCTCAGGGCCTTGCGCAGGAAGTCGGCCGCCTTCGTGAGATCGTTCAGCTGATCCTCGTGCAGCTCCGCGAGCCGCACCGCGAGCGAGCGCTGCAACCCCGCGTCGAAGGTCGCCTCCATGCGCTCCTCGTAGACTGCCGCCAGCCCCCGATAGTCGCGGCTCGCGATCGCGAGCCGCTCCAGCGCCTCGCGCGGCTCGGCCTCGGTCGCTTCCTCGGTGAGAGCGCGCGCCCAGGCCGCGAAGGCCTTGGCCGGATCGCGCCGCTCGGTCTCCTCGATGCGCGCGACCTCGCCCAGCACCGACAGGCGTGCCGCCACCGTGTCCTCGACCTCGAAGCGCAGCTCGAGGAGCTCGACGACGGCGTCCCACTCGCGCCGTGCGCGCAGGATCGGATCCAGCGCGGCGACTGCCTGCAGGCGGTAGTCGCTGCCGCGCGCGATCGCCCACAGCGCCTCGCGCGCCTCGGGGTGGCCCGGCGAACGCGCCAGGATCGCCTGGTAGCGCGCGATGGCCGCCTCGCTGTCCGACAGATCGGCCTCGACCAGCTTGGCCGCCCGGAAGGCGAGCTGATCGTGCGCTACCGGGTCGCTCTCGCCCGCCATGCGCAGGTCGAGCACCTCGAGCAGGTCGGCGTGACGTCCCTCGCGCGCGAACACGCGGTCGAGTGCGTCGAGCGCCTCGCGATCGTTGGCGCTCTCGTCGAGGATCGCGCGCAGCTGGCTGACCGCCTCGTTCGATTCGCCGAGCTTGTCGTCATAGAGGTTGGCGGCCTGCAGGCGCAACGCGCGCCGGTCGCCGACGCCCTGGGTGATCTGGATCTTGCGCTCGAAGATCTCCGCCAGCTCGCGCCACGACGCGCTCGTCTGGTACAGCGCCGCCAGCGCGTCGAGCGCTTCGACGTCGCCGTCGTCGATGCCGAGCACGTCCTGCCAGGCGCGGATCGCGCGCTCCGAATCCTTGAGCGCCAGCTCGTAGAGCACGGCGATCCGCTTGGCGATCAGCTTGCGGTCGGCGGGATCGGTCGCGATCTCCAGGTGCTTTTCCAGCACCTCGCAGAGTTCGTCCATGCGCGCCGCCGCGGTCAACAGCCGCTCGAGCGCCAGGAACGAGTCGAGATCGTCAGGCCGCGCCGCCAGCGCCGCGCGCCAGGCCTCGATCGCCTGGTTGGCGTCGCCGAGGTGCTCTTCGATGAGCCGCGCGGTCATCCCCCACAGGCGCGCCTGGAGGTCGGGATCGGACGCCTCGACGGCGCCCTTCTGCAGCGTCTCGACCAGCGGGCCGTAGAGCCGCGCCGAGACCGCGAGCGTCTCCATCTCCGATAGCGCCTGCGTCGAGCCGACGTCGGCGAGCCAGGCACGGCTGCGGCAGCCGAACGCCAGGTCGATACGCGCGAGGCGCTGGTAGATCTGCGCCATCTCGCCGAGGATCTTCACGCGGTCGTCGCGATCCTCGACGGTGTCGAGCTGCGCATCGAGCACCGCGACCAGCTTCTGCCAGTCGCCGGCCTTGCGGTAGATCGGCTCGAGGATCACCGATACGCGGTAGCGGTGGTCGGGGTTTTCGAGGATCCGCTCGAGGGCCGCGGTCGCCTCGCGGTGCCCCGGCGTGCGCTCGAGGATCTCCGCGTAGCGATCGATCGCGCCCGACAGATCGTCGACGTGCTTTTCCAGCACGTCCGCCAGGCGCAGCGCGATCTCGTCGCGCTGGCGCGCGTCGGGCGCGCGCTCTAGCATGAACGCTAGGTGCGCCGAGAGATCGTGCCACTCGGCGTTGTCGCGCAGCAGGCGCTCGAGCTCGGACGCCGCCGACGTCTCGCCCTCTTCGAGCAGGCTCGTGTCCAGCTCGAGATCGACGATCTCGCGCAGCGTGCGCATCGCACGCGTGTTGTCCTCGAGGCGCTCCTCGTCCAGCTTGGCGCTGCGGCGCAGGAAAGCCTTCTTGACCGCCGGCTCGACCGCCCGTCCGGCCTGCTCGTCGACGAGCTCCCGCAGCTCGGGCCACGCCTCCCAGCGTTCGAGCGCGTTCTCGAACAGCAGCGCGAATTCGCGGTCGTCGGGCCGCGTCTCGTGCAGGCGCCGATAGTACTTGCGCGCCTCGTCCCGCTCGCCGAGCCGCAGATCGAAGATCTCGGCCGCGCGGCGGGTGATTTCCAGCACCTCGGGGCTGTCGCCGAGCTCGCTCGACAGGTAGTCGGCGAACAGGTGCCCGACGTCCTTCCAGCGATCCAGCTTGCCGGCCAGCCGCAACAGCTGCTCGGACGACTGGTGGTCGGTGGGCGCCTCCTGAAAGACCTTGCCGTACCAGCGGAGCGCGTTGTCGTAGTCCTCGAGCTGCTCCTCGTAGAGCCGCGCGATGCGCTTGGTCCAGGCCACCCGCTGCGTCGGATCCTCGACCTGGAGCAAGCGGATCTCGCCCGCGCGGATGAGAGCGGTCCAGTCGCCGCGGCCGGCGTAGACCGGCTCGAGCAGCTCGGCCGCCGCGCCCTGCACCGCGATGTCGTCGAGCATGCTTTCGAGCATCTCTACGGCGCCCGCGTGCTCGGGGCTGGCGCGCAGCACGGCGCGCAGCTGTTCGAGCGCGCTCTCCTTGTCGTGGCGGCGGTCGTGCGCGATCTGCGCCAGGCGGAAGCGAATGGCGACCACCTCGCGCTCGGGCAGCCCGCGCTCGATGATCTCCGACAGGAACCGGGTGAGATCGCTCCACCGCTCGGACTCGGTGTACAAGCGATCCAGCGCCTGCATGGCGTCGCGATCATGAGGCGCCAGCTCCAGCACGCGCTCGTAGGCGGTGATCGCCTCGTCGACACGCCCGAGCGGCTTCTCGGCCAGCGCGCCCATCTGCGCGCGCAGCCGCTTCTCGGCGCCCGGATCCTTGGCCAGCTCGGCGCGGCGGATCAGGATCTCGTAGAGCGCCATCGAGTCTCCCGAGGCGCTGTAGATCTGATCGAGGGCGGCCAGAGCGGTGTCGTCCTCGGGCACGCGATCGAGCACGCGCCGGAAGTACTCGGCGGCCAGCTCGTGGTCACCCTTGCCGCGCGCGGCTTCCGCGACGTAGCGATCCAGGCGCAGCCGCAGCTGCTCGTCGAGCACGTCGGGCGTGATGTCGCGGTAGAGGGCCGCGACGTCATCGCGCCGCGCCGCCCCGGCTGCGCCGGAGCCGGCCAGCCGCTCGTAGGAATCGAGCAGGGGGCCCAGCGCCGTATCGCCGAGCGCATCGCGGATCGCGAGGCCATAGGACACGAACGCCGCCTCGGGCGCGCCGAGCCGCGTCTCCTGCAGCGTCGCCAGGCGCGACAGCTCGGTCACGCGCGCACGCGCATCGCCCTGCGCCTCGACGTAGACCTGGATGACCTCGGCCAGCTCGGGCCAGCGTCCCCCGTGCTCGTAGATCGGCTCCAGCGCTTGCGCCGCCGCCAGCCGCAGCCCGGTCTCGATGCTGGGCTGCATGAACCGTTCGAGCGCCGCCAGCGCATCGGTGTCGCCGGGCGCGGTGCCCAGGATCTGACGCCAGTGCCCGAGCGCGTTCGCCGGGTCGCCGAGCGGTCCTTCATAGAGGCGCGCGATCTGCCGCAGCACCTCGGTCTCCGCGGCGTAGCGGGCCGGCGCCGGATCGCGGCGCACCAGGCTGAGCCGGCGCTCGAGGATGCCGAGCCGGTCGCGGTGGCGGCCTTGCTGATCGTAGAGGCGTGCCAGCGTATCGAGAGCGCTCGTGTCGTCCGGGTTCTCGTCGAGGATGCTGACGCAGGCGGCGATCGCTTCGTCGACGTCGCCGACATCGCGCTCGAGCAGGTTCGCGACCTGACGCCAGAGCTCCTGGCGCGAGCCCGCGTCGCGCGCCAGATCGATGCGCCGGCGCAACATCTCGACGCGCTGGCGGTGGTTCGAGCCGGCCTCGAAGATCCGCTCGAGGTTGTCGATCGCATCTCGGTTCTCGGCGTCGATGTCGAGGATCGACCGCAGCGTCGCGACCGAGGCATTGACGTCGCCCAGCGACTTCTCCTCGAGCCCGGCGATCCGGAACAGCAGCGCCTTGCGCTCATCGGGCGTCTCGGCCCAGCGCGCCTGCTGGCGCAGGATCTTGACCAGCGCCGCGATGTCACCGGTCTCGGCATAAAGCGCCTCGAGCGCCGCCGCCGCCGGCTTGGCCGTCGCCAGGTTGTCGACGTCCAGGTTCAGCACCAGCTTCCAGGCGTCGATAGCGGCGCGCCGGTTGCCGAGGCGCCCGCCATAGAGCCGGGCCGCGCGCGACAGCAGATCGGCGCGCCCCGCGATGTCGGCAGTATCGCGATTGAAGGCCAGCTCTTGATAGACGTCGACTAGCTCCGAGAAGCGCTCGAGCAGCGTGGCCAGACGCTCGATCTCGCTGAGCGCCTGCGGGTGCGTCGGCTCCACGGCCAGCACCTGCCGCCAGGTCGCCAGCGCCGCCGTGCGCGCCTGCAGCTTGTTCTCCTGCAGGTCGGCGATGCGCGCCAGCATCGCGGCCGCCTCGGTCCCCTGCAGCGCCTCGCGCTGGACTTCGAGCACCGCGACCAGGCGCGCCCACGCGCCGCTCGCCTCGTAGAGCGGCTCCAGGATGCGCGCCACGCGCAGCCGCTGATCGGGGACGCTGAGCAGCTTCTCGAGCAGCCGCCGCGCGCCCTCGTGGCCGGGCACCGTGCGGACGATCGACTCGACCAGGTTGAGCGCGCCGTCGACGTCGTCGAGACGCGCTGCGCGCAGCTCGGCGCGGCGGTGAGTGATGTCGGGGACCTCGGCGGCGGGGGCGAAGCTGCCGCGCGTGCCGAGTAGCTCCTCGAGATCGCGCCAGCGCTCGCGCGCGGCGTAATGCCGTTCGAGCGCCCGGTAGGCGCGCAGGTCGGCCGGGTTGACACCGAGCATCCGCTCGTAGCAACCGATGGCGTGGTCGGGATCGTCGAGCAGCGTCTCGTCGATCTCCGCCATCTGCGCCAGCAAGTCGAGGCGCTCCGCCGGCTCCTTGACCAGGTCCTGGCGCGCGTCGATGAGCGCGCGCAGGTCGGCCCAGCGCTCGCCCTCGCGGAAGATCCGCATGAGCGCCTTGAACGCGCCCGCGTGCAGCGGTTCGACAGAGAGGATCTCGGCGTAGACCTTCTCCGCGTCGCCGGGGCGGCCCAGGCGCTGCTCGTGCAGCTCGGCGATCTGCGCCAGCAGGTCGCGGCGCAGTGACGGCTCGACGCCGGAGCCGGCGATCGCGCGCATGCGCTCGGTCAGGTCCGGCAGGGACTGGGTCTCGGCGGCGAAATGGATCGCGAGATCGCGGTTGTTGCGGTCCGCGGGATCGTCCTCGAACAGCTTGAGCGCCGTCGCGTAGGCGGCCGCATTGTTCTTCAGCGGCCCGCCGTAGAGCATGCGCAGCTTCTCGAGCCGCGCGCGGCGCGCCGCCGGGTCGTGCGTCTCGGGCAACAGCGTCTCGATCGCCGCCGCCGTGCGCGCGGCGTTGTCCGTGCGCTCGTAGAACGGCAGCGCCAGGCGGGCGATATCGACCGACTTGTCGAGACCGCCCGCGACCAGGCGCTCGAGGCCCGCCACGGCCGCGGCGCTTTGCGGGTTCGCTTCGAGGACGGTCCGATAGGTGTCGAACGTCGCGGTCGCGTCCTTGATCCGCGTCTCCTGGATCTGGCCGATGCGTAGCAGCAGCTCCTCGCGCGCATCGCGCGGGCCGGCGTCGATCTCGCGGCGAAGCGCGCCGACCAGGCCGACCCAGTCCTGGCGCGCCTCGAGCACGCGCGTCAGGCCGCGGACCGCTCGCTCGTTGGTCGCCTTGTCACCAATCGCGGGCGCGATCTCGATGATCGCCTCGAGCGTGCGCCCGGCGGCCGCCAGGTCGGCGACCTTCTCCTCCTCGAACTGCGCGATGCGGAACAGCATCTTCGCGCGTTCGGCGAGGTCGGTCGTTCGGTCGGCGCGCGCGTGCAGCAGCTTGGCCAGGTCCGGCCAGGACTTGGTCTGGGTGAGGATCTGCTCGAGCGCCGCCTCGGCCTCCTCGTCGCGGCCCTGCGACTCGGCGAGGAGCTGCTCGGCGAACTTGCGTGCCTCCTGCGGGCGATAGAGGCGGCCCATCGCGACGCGCAGCGACCGCCGCAGCAGCCAGAGGCGCTCCTCGGCCGAGACCTCGCCCGGCTTCGCGACACCGGCCTCGAGGCGGCCCGCGAACAGCGCGGCCAGCGCGCCCCACTCGTCGGCCTCGGCGGCGAGGCGTTCGAGATCCGCCGTCACCTCGGCGTCGGTCGGCGCCAGTCCATAGGCGCGCGCGCACCACTGGAACGCCAGCGACTTCGACGCCAGCCGTTGCTCGCAGATGCGCCGCGCCTCTTTGAGGAGCTGCAGCTGCTCGGCGACGGACGGACCGTCCGTCTGCCCCACGGGCGCCGGGCCGACCAGCACCTCGTACGTCGCCAGCAGGCGTGGCCACTTTTGCGCCGTGCGATAGAGCGGGATCAGCGCCATCGCCGCCTTGCGGTTCTGCGGGTCGGTCGCGAGGATGCGCTCGTAGGCCTTGAGCGCGCGCTCCGGCTGGTTGAGCTTTTCCAGCGACAGCGTCGCGACGCGCTCGAGCATGCGTGTGCGCGCCGTCATGTCGGACGTGCGGTCGGCGAGCGCGGTCAGCTGATCGCAGAGATCGCCGAACGCGCCCTGCTCGACGTACAGCGCCTCGAGCGCGCTGAAGTCGCCCGACTGGGCATAGATCTCACGCAGCGCGCGCACCGCGCGCGCGTGGGTCGGCTGCAGCACCTGGATGCGGCGGAAGACCTCGCCCGCCGCGCGCCCGGCGCCGAGCTTCTCATAGAGCAGGGTCCCCTGCCGTTCGAGCAACGGAAGCTCGACCGCGGGATCGCCGGCAGCGTTCTGGCGCTGCCGATCGAGGATCTCGATCAGCGCCGGCCAGCGCCGCTCGCGCTCGTAGAGGCTAGCGAGCCCCGCGAGCGTCTCGGGATCGCGCTCCGAGATCTCCAGCGCCTGGTTCCAGAGGCCGATCGCCTCGCGCGTCTCGTTGAGGCGCTCCGACGCGAGGCGCGCCATCTCGGCCAGCCGATCGCGCCGCTTGTCTTGCGCGACGTGGGGGAACTCTTTTTTGTAGACCTCGAGCAGCGCCTTCCACGAGCGGCTGCGCGTGTAAAGCTCCTTGAGCCGCTCGCAGGTTTCGAGATCCGAGGGATCGGTCTCGAGGATCTTCTCCAGGCTCGCGACCGCGTTCTGGTGCTTGCCGAGCTTCTCGGCCCACAGCGTCGCGACCCGCCGGTGCAGCGCCAGCCGCTGCGCGGTCTCGGTCGCCGCCTCGGCCTGCCGGGTGAGGATCTGGATGAGGTCGGTCCACCGCCCCTGCGCCTCGTAACGCGCCGCCAGCGCCGCTAGCGCCTGCGGATGGTCCGGCTTGAGCGCGACGATGCTCAAGTAGGTGTTGACCACCATGACGTCCAGGTTCAAGCGATCTCGATAGATCGCGACGATATCCAGGAGTCGATTGACCTTTTCGTCGACGGCCTCGGCGGCGACGGTCTCGAGATCCTCCTTGAGCAGCTCGAGGAGCGCGTTCCATTTCTCGGTGCGGGTGTAGAGCCGCTTCAGCGAATCGACCGCCTCGGGCAGATGCGGCTGCAGGCGTAGCAGGCCCTTCCAGATGTCGATCGCCTTCTCGGCGTTCTTCTCGCCCTTACCCTCGGCGCGCCCCTCGCGCTGCTCGACGGCGCGGGCCATCTCGATGCCCATCGCCACCTGGCGGGCGACGTCGCCCTCCATCTTCTGCGCCTGCGCCAGTAACGAGACCAGCTGGGGAATCTCGTTCCGGCCGGTGAAGTACTCGCGATAGAAGTCGACCATCGCGTGGTTGCCGGGGTCGATCTTGCGCACGCGGCGGAAGATCGCCTCGGCCTCCTTCACCTGGCCGAGCTGCTTCGAGAGCAGCGTGCCGAGCTCGACCAGCAGCGGGACGTCCTGTTCGCCGCGCTTCGAGCGCGCCGCCGTATCGAGGATCTTCGACAGCTCGGTCCAGCTTTGCAGCGCGGAGAGCGACGCGCTCACGGCGCGCAGCGCGCGATGCTCGACCGGGTTCGACTCGAGCGCCTTCTTGTAGTGCACCAAGGCCTGGTCCGGACGGCCGAGCTTGTCCGATAGCTCGCCGGCCGCGAGCTCGGCGACGGCGCGGTCTTCCTTGCTAGAAGCCTGCTCCGCGCGGCGCCCGTAGAGATCCAGCAACTCGTCTTGCTTGCCCGCGTCGCGCAGCAGGCGCTCGAGGTGCTGGCTCGACCGACGGTTCTTCGGATCGAGCTCGAGGCTCTTGCGCAGGAACCGCTCGCCGTCGGCCGCGCCGGGCTCACCGCCGTACTTGAGCTGGAACTCGGCGACCGAGAGATAGAGGCTCGACGCCAGGCCCGGATCGGTCGCCGTCTCCGCTTGCTGCAGATAGCGCTTGGAGATCGGCTCCCAGTTGCTGTTGACCAGGCCCATCTGCGACTGCGACTCGAGGGAGGCGGCGTGGTCCGGCACAGCTTCGAGAGCCTGCCGGACACACTCCTGTCCTTCGCGGTCGCGGAGAAGCTCGTCGCTGAGGATGCGCCCCTTCTCGTGTAGCAGGTCGGCTCGCTTGGGCGCCTCGATGGTCCACGCCAGCTCGAGGTCGATGAGCTGCACGCAGAGCTCGACGTCACCGCGCTCGCGGTGGAAGCGGCGCGCGTCGGTGAGAGCATGTGCGAGCGCGCCCCGATCGACCCCACTCCCGTTGCCGGGATGGAGCGATGCGAGAGCGCTGAGCGCTTGCTTGTTGTCGGGGTCGAGCTGAAGGGTTTCGAGGGCGCTTGAAACGTCGGTGGTCATTGAGAAATCCTGTAGTGGCTTCGCCACGAGGCTCGACAGGACGCCGACTATAAACCTTCCGCTTTCACGGGTTCAATGACGAAAGTCCCCGCGGCTCACGAAGCGGGGACGCCGCGCGCACATCTCCATGCTACTCAATACACCCCTGCGTGCGCGCCCAAGCTGATTCACCCGCAACACCGACGCTGTTCGGCCGACTGCGCACCGAAGGCCGCGGGTTCTTGCTCGGGTGCCTGTGCTTGGCGGCTAGCAACGTACTCGGCGCGGAGATCCCCTGGCTGCTCAAGTCGGCGATCGACGTGCTCCGCGGCGCGCACGGCGCGCTGGCGCTCGATGGCGCCCGTCGGATGGTCTCGCACACCGCCCTCGCCATCGTCGCCTGCGCGCTTCTTCAGGGGCTGATCCGCACCTGGTCGCGCATGCTGATCTTCAACGCCGGCCGCAACATCGAGTACGGCCTGCGCCGCGACCTGTTCGGGCATCTGACGCGCATGGATCCGGCGTTCTACCGCCTGCACCCGACCGGCGACTTGATGTCGCGGCTGACCAACGACCTCGGCGCCGTACGGATGCTGTTCGGCCCGGGCGTGCTCAATCCGATCAACACGCTCTTCATCTACATCTCGACGCTCACGCCCATGCTGCGCATCAGCCCGCGGCTGACGCTGTTCGCGCTGCTCCCCTACCCTGCGTTGATTCTGGGTGGGCGGGCCTTCACGCGCGCGATGTACCGCGCCAGCCGCGACCTCCAGGAGCAGATTGGGCGCATGTCGACGGCGGTTCAAGAGGACCTGGCCGGCGCGGCGGTGGTCAAGCAGTACGCGCTCGAGCCGCTGCGCCACGCTGCGTTCTCGCGGCAGAACGATATCTACCTCGAACGCTCGCTGCGCCTGGTGCGCGCGCGCGGCACGCTGGGGCCGCTGTTCGCGATGTTCGGAGGCGTCGGCACGCTCGTCGTCCTCTGGCTCGGCGGGCGCGAGGTGATCCACGGCCGGCTCACCGTCGGCGGGTTGGTGGCGTTCAACACCTACCTGGTCGCGCTCTCGTGGCCAACCATCGCGCTCGGCTGGGTCATCTCGATGTGGCAGCGAGGCCAGGTCGGCTGGCAGCGCGTGCGTGACATCCTGGCGACACCACCCGGGATCACCGATGCCGCTGACGAGACAACCGCGGGCGCCGGCGGCGCGGCCGCGCTGGTGCCGTCGATCGAGGTGCGCGACCTGACCGTCGAGCGCGACGGACGCAAGATCCTCGACGGCGTCTCGTTCTCGCTCGCGGCGGGCGACACGATGGCGATCGTCGGACCGACCGGTTCGGGCAAGACCACGCTGGTCGACGCGATCCTGCGCCTGACCGAGGTCGCACCCGGGACGATCTTCGTCGGCGGCGTGGATGTCACCACGATTCCCGTGCGCGCGTTGCGGTCACTCATCGGCTACGCCCCGCAAGAGGCGTTCCTGTTCTCGGCCACGATCGCCGAGAACATCGCCTTCGGGGCCGCCGGCGACGGCACGGATCGCGCGGCGATCCAGGCCGCGGCGCAGGCGGCCGGGCTCACGCGCGACATCGCGGCTTTTCACGACGGCTACGACACGGTGGTCGGTGAACGCGGCATCACGCTGTCGGGCGGACAGCGGCAGCGCGTGGCCCTCGCGCGTGCCCTTGGTGCCAACCCGCGCATCCTGATCCTGGATGACTCACTTTCGTCCGTCGACGCCGAGACCGAGCGCGAGATCTTGAGCCACCTGCGCCCCATCCTGGGCGCGCGCACGTCGATCCTGGTCTCGCACCGGGTGGCTGCGGTCAAAGACGCCGCCCAGATCCTGGTGGTCGACGCCGGCCGCATCGCCGAGCGCGGCACCCACCCCGAGCTCCTGGCCGGAAACGGCGTCTACGCGAGGCTCTACCGCGAACAGCTCGCCGCCGAAGCGGCCGCGGCCCAGGAGACGGCGGCATGAGCGTGAGCGAGACCCTCAGATGAGCGGCAACGACGAGCTCTTGGGCAAGGCGCTCGACCGCACGCTGTTGCGCCGGATCTTCGCCTACGTCTGGCCGTACAAGGTCCAGATAACGATCGCGGTGCTGCTGTTGCCCATCACCTCGGGGCTGGAGATCGCGCAGCCCTATCTATTGAAGAAGGCCATCGACGAGCACATCGCCCGCGGGCAACTGGCCGGGCTCGATCGGCTCGGCATCTTCTACCTGATCGCGCTCATCGGGCAGTACGGCGCGACCTTTGGCCAGACCTATCTCACGCAGATGGTCGGCCAGCGCGCGATGAACGATCTCCGGCTGCGACTGCACCAGCACGTCTTGTCGCTGGCGTCGTCGTTCTTCGACCGCACGCCGCTGGGCCGCCTCATGACCCGCATCACCAGCGACGTCGAGGCGCTGAACGAGATGTTCGCGTCCGGGCTCGTCAGCCTCCTCGGCGACATCATCCGCCTCGGCGCCATCCTGATCGCGATCTTCGGGATCGACTGGAAGTTGGCGCTGTTCTCGATGGGGTCGGCGCCGATTCTGTTCGTGATCGCGGCGGTCTTCCGCCGCTACGTGCGCGACGCCTTCCGCGACATCCGCACCAAGCTGGCGCGCCTCAACGCATTTTTGCAGGAGCACATCTCGGGTATGAAGGTCGTACAGGCGTTCGCGCGCGAAGAGCGCGTCTCCCGGCGCTTCGACGACATCAACCGCGACTACCGCGAAGCCAACTACCGCGCGATCGCCGCCGACTCGGCACTCTATTCGGTCATCGAGGCGCTGGCGTCGATCGCGATCGCCGGCCTGGTCTGGCACGGCGGCGGGCGCATCGCCTCCGGTACGCTGACCTTTGGCGTCTTGGTCGCGTTCATCGAATACCTGACCAAGTTCTTCGGGCCAATCCGCGACCTGTCCGCGAAGTACACCATCATGCAGCAGGCGATGGCGGCGGCCGAACGGGTTTTCGCCCTGCTCGACACCCACGAGCCCGACGCGCCAGCGCGCGACGCGCCCTCGATGCCGCCTTTGACGGTCGTCAGCGCCGCTGACGCGCCCTTGGGAGCGGCCGATTCGCCGCTCATCGAGATCGACGATGTCACCTTCGGCTATCGCGCCGGGCAGCCGGTGCTGAACCAGGTGTCGCTGCCGATCCGGGCCGGCGAGACCGTCGCCGTCGTCGGCTCGACCGGTTCGGGCAAGTCGACGCTAATCAAGCTGCTGCCGCGCCTCTACGAACCGTGGTCGGGAGCGATCCGCCTCGGCGGCGTCGACGTGCGGGACCTGGATCGACGGGCCCTGCGCCGGCGGATCGTGGTCGTCAGCCAGGACGTCTTCCTGTTCGCCGGCACGCTCGCCGACAACATCGGCCTTCACGACCCCGCCTTATCGCGCGACGCGATCCTCGCAGCCGCCCGGCGGGTCGGCGCCGACCGCGTCATCGCGCGACGGCCCGAGGGGCTCGACGCGCCGGTGCTCGAACGCGGCGCGAACTTCTCGGCCGGCGAGCGCCAGCTGATCTCGTTCGCGCGCGCTCTGTGCCGCGATCCCGAGATCCTGATCCTCGACGAGGCGACCGCCAGCGTCGATCCCGAGACCGAGCGCCTGATCGAACGGGGTACGGAGGAGCTCATGCGCGGCCGCACGTCGATCGTGATCGCGCACCGGCTGTCGACGATCCGGCGCGCGACGCGCATCGTCGCGGTCCACCAGGGACGCATCGCGGAAGACGGGAACCATGACGAGCTGATGGCCCGGGACGGTGTTTACGCGAAGCTCTATCGGTCGCAGATGCACCTCCGGAGCACCGGAAATCCGCATCGCAGCAAAGCCGCGGAAGAGTTAATCTAGTGCTCCTGGAAATCGAGACCGCTCTGGATGCAAAGCAACGCCGCGTTGCTGCGCGAGGCAAAACCATCAAGAATTTTTCTTGACGGAGAGCACGGAGATTGTGCTCTTACATGAGAGAGAGGTTGCGACATGCACACACTTATCGGCGTCTCGTTGGTGTCACTTGTGCTTTCGGCGGGTCCGGGCGTTCCGCCCACCGGCCCGATCACGCCGGACGAGACCGATCAGGTCCATGAATGGCCGGCTGTGAAGCAAGGCGTCTGGTCGATCGAGGGGACGCTGAAGCCCAAGAAAGGGCGAGCCAAGAAGTGGAAGGCCACCACCAAGCGTTGCGATGACGCGGCCCAGCTGTTCCAGGGCTACTGGGGCCGTGGCAGGGCCGACAAGGATAGCTGCCTCTTCCAGTCGACCAAGCTGTCTAACAGCAAGTACGAGATCGTCGGAGAGTGCCTGGTCGAGCAGTACGATGTCGTGAAAAGCGAGACGACCGTGACGACCAAGGGTCAGGATGCGTTCGAGATGCAGGTGCATTTCTCGGCCGGCAAGGTCGACGCAAAGGCGACCGAAAAGGGGCACTGGGTGTCGGAATGCTCCCAGGCCGACAAGGACAAGGCCGCAGCTGCCACCACCGCTTCGTCGGGCGGCGGCGCGTCGAAACCCGAGGCCAGCGCCTCCAACTGAGAAGCTTTCCGGTTTCCCGACCGCGCGTGAGAAAATAGCGCTTTCACCACGGGGAGGCGCGCATGGGCATCAGTGTCCGGGTCGAATCGGAGGCAGGGGAGATCGAGGCCGAGGTAGCTGACCCAGCGGAGCTGACGCAGACGCTGCTACCCGACTCCACGGACGCGAGCTGGAGCTGTCTGCGGTTCGTGGATCCGACCGGCGCGACGATCTTCAACCACCTTCAGATCTCGGCGCTGATTGGCGAGCTGCAGCGGCGGCTCGCCGAGCTCGATGATCCGGACGTCAAGGAGCACCTCGGCGAGATCCTCCAGCTGGTGGAGAGCGTCGGGGGTCAGGAGCGCACGTTCGTTCGCTTCGTCGGCGAGTGACGCTGGAGGGTTTAGGAACCCTCCCAGGGTTCCCATGTTCATTTTCCGGCGAGCCTGGCCTCGAGTCGGTGCCGCACACCGGCGATGTGGTCGCGCAGCACGTACAGCTGATCGCCGAAGGACGGCGGCGTCCGCATCTCGTTGACCGCGAGCGCGACGTCGTCGACCCGCTTCATCACCGCCGCGACGTCGGCGACCGACGGCGTCTGCATCACATCGTGCTCGATCTCCATGAGCAGCCCGTACCAACGGTAGATGCGCGAGCGAACGCGCCAGCGGTAGAGCCACGGCACGATGCGGCTGGCCGGGAGCAGCACGACGAGCAGCGGCAGGATCAGCACCAGCAATCGATCGATGAGGCTCGCGAGCCAGAACGGCAGGCGCTTGTACAAGAACTGCTCGCCCGACTTGTAGTAGCGCTCGGCATCGGCGCTGATGCGAAAGTCGCGCGCCAGCGGCGCCGGGTACTCGCCAGCGTTGCGGAACATGCCGGCTCCGCCGTGAACCTCGCGCGCGGCTCTGATCAGGAGATCCGAGAGCGCCGGGTGCAGGTCCTGCTTCGCCACCAGCTCGACGGTGGGCCCGACGAGCTGCAGCGTGCGCGGTGGATAATTCTTAGCCAGATCCATCGCCCCCTCGGGCAGCGTCAGCTTCGAGAGAAATCGGAATTTGCGTAAATAAGCGTCGGCCTGGCGGAAGGTCGTGAGCTCGATTCCGGGCACGCCCCGCAGGCTGTGCATGACCTGGGGCGTCGCCGAATCGCCCATCAAGAACGCCGCGTCGATCGCCCCGGCGAGCAGCGCCTTGGCCGCCTCGTCACCGCTCATCTCGAGCAGCTGGGTGGGCGGCCCCTCGATGTCGTTGGCCTTGAGAAGCTTGAGCGCCAGCACGCGCGTCCCGCTGCCTTCCGGGCCGACTGCGAGGCGCCGGCCGGCGAGGCTCCCCAGCGTCTCCAGCGGCTCGTCGCTGTGCGCATAGATCATCAAGGGCTGCGCGAAGACGCTGCCGAGCGACACGAGGTGGCTGGTCTCGATCCCGTCGGAGAGCCCACCCTGCACGAAGCCGACGTCGATCTTGTTCCTGGGGTCGGCGAGCCTCTGCAGATTCTCGAGCGCGCCGCGCGAAGGGATGACCTCGACCTTCACGCCGTACGCTTCGATGATCTTCTTGTAGCGGTCGGCCTGCGTGCGGTAGCTGCTGCCGTCCGGGCCGCTGATGAAGCGGATCTTGCTGGGCGGCGCGAACCGGACCGATTTCACGGCAACCCACCCCGCCAGCGCCAGCACGACGACTCCCGGCACGCTTACCAGCGCCAGGTCGCGCCAGGAGGCGGCACGCAGGCGATCGACCCAACGGGGCGGCGTGATTCGAAGCTTGTCCACGGACGCATCTTGGCATTGCCCGGCCGTGTTTTGAACCCGAGCCATTCGGGCCTGACGGCGGCATTGTTTCTCACCGCGGGTTCGTTCGTGGCAGGATGCGCCGCCGTGCCTGCCTCCCCTACTCTGCCGCCCGTCGACGGGCTCAAAAGCGAGCCGCTGCGCCGCTCGCTTACAGCGGCGCTCGCCGGCAAGCCGGCGGACCTCGAAACCTGGCTCTGCCGCTACGGCCTCGGCGCCGAGCCGCGGCCAAACCTAAAGCTGGCGGCGGCGCTGGCCGCCGAGCTCGGCGCCGCGCCGGGCGCGCCGCGCCTGCTCGCGCGCTTCGCGGCCGACGACGCCGCGCCAGACACGCCCGGGGTCTTCCTGCCGATCGCCGCGGCCTACGGTTGGGCCGCGCGCATCGCCGCTGGAATCGACGCGCGCGACGGCTGGCACGCGCTCGGCGAGTTGGCGGGCGACGAGCGCGCACCCGTGCGCCTGGGAACGCGCGAGGCGCTGCTGGCGCATGCGCTGCGGCCCGACGGTGGCGCGGAGCTGTTGTCGGCAGCGGTGGACTGGCTGCAGCTCGACGATCGCGAGCTTCGCCACGGCGTTGCCGGCGTCGTGCTCGAGGTCCTCAGCGACCGCCGGGTCATGGCATCGATCGGAGCGCCGCAGCGGGTGCTCGACTACCTGACCTCGGTGATCGACGAGATCGCGGACGCGCCTCGCTCCGCGGAGCGCTCGGACGCGCGCCGGCGCCTCTTGCTGGCACTACCCGCGGCGTGCGACTCCGCGGTGGTCGCCCTGCGCGGCGGCGATCTCGGCGCCTCCTGGCTCGAGGCGGAGTGCATCCGCGCACGCCAGCCCGGCGTGCGCGGCGCGCTCTCCGACGCGATCCTCAGGTTGCGTCACCTCGCAGCCGGGCCAGGACCCGAGACGGTCCAGCGCCTGCGCCACGCGCTCGAAGGCAGCGCCAAACCGCCGCGCGACCCGACGCTGCTGAGGCCCGGCACGGGGCGCGGGCGCGAGTCGCGCCGCATGAAGTAGCGCGCGGCAATCGCGCGTCCGAGCGAGCGCCGACGCGAGCGGCGGTGCGCTTGACTCGCACCCGCCACCGGCGGCAAATCACCCCATGCCCAACTACAGATACCTGCTGGTCGCGGCGCTCGCCGCGGGAGCTGGCGCCACGGCCGTCGCCGTTGCCGCGGACGCGCCCTCGAAGACCGTCATGCATTCGCACGTCTACGACTCGGTGATCATCAAGGCCGAGCCGACCAAGACCGGCGCGCGGCGCGAGGTCTTCGACGCCCCGACCGCGACGCTCGAACGCTTCGCCTCGCACATCACCACTCTCAACCCGGGAGAGGCGCCGCACGCGGCCCACCGCCACCCGGAAGAGGAGCTCATGATCGTGAAGGAAGGAACGCTCGAGGTCATGCTCGAAGGAAAGCCGACGCGCGCCGAAGTGGGCGGCATGATCTTCTGCGCTTCGAATGAGCTGCACGGCATCCGTAACGTCGGCAAGACACCGGCGACGTACTACGTCGTCAAGTGGTACCCCCACGACATGCCGAAGACCGCCGCCGCAACGCCGGCGCCGGTGCACGCGCCGGTGAAGTAAGCACGCGCCGCCCGCGCGGCGGCGGGACCGGAATGAATGGCGCGACGACCGCGCTTTCCGTCGGAGAATCGATCATGAGCGACTCCTTTCGAGTCGCTCATCTAGTGTCGGCGTGCGCCCTCGATGTGCTCAGGATTCGCGGCGACCAGGGTCCTTCAATACTCGAACAGCGCGCCCAGCGACGAGTGGAACGCCAGCGTGTTGGCGACGCTGTTGCGGTAGTCGGGCTCGTGCGATCCCTGCAGCAGCCAGTCGCGCGTCGCCTCGATCTCGACGAGCAGCTGAACCCACGGCAGGATGGCCACCCTCACGCCGGTGTACACGCGCAGATCGGCGCTCGGCACGAAAGGCGCATGGGGCTTGTCGGCCTCAGCCACGGCGCCCGACGTATCGGTGAGCAGCAACTGGGTGCCGCCCGCCAGTCCTGCGAACGGACGCCACCGCGCCGGCGCTCGCGCGAACGCGTACTGCATGCCGACCGCCGCGCCGAACGTCCAGATGCGCACGTCGGTCGCGTCCGGCCCCAGCACGCTTCCCATGAACGGCCACGTCGCCTGCGCGCGCACGTCGAGCCGCGCGCTCACCGGAATGAACGAGATGAACGCCAGGTGTCCCATCGGCGCGCCGAGCGTGCGATCCAGATCCAGCATGGTCGCGACGCCCAGGACCCACGGCTCGCGGGCTCGCGCCGCCATCGGCACTCCCGCCGGCGCCGGCACCGGGACCGGTGCGGGCGGCTGCGTGCGCGTGGTCGTCGCGGCCGGCGGCGAGGCCATCGCGATCACGCGCGGCGCGGGCACGCTCGCCGAGGCCGCTACCACGCCCGCCGCGAGCGCACGCACAGGGTCCGGCATTGGGGTTGCCCTGGGCGCTTCTGTCTGCGGCGGGGTTGGCCCCGTCTCGCTGAGGGCACGCAGCCCCTCGACGACCGCCAGGCAGGCGCGACGCCGCGCCGGACGGTCATTGGGGTCGAAGCTCAGCTCGAGGCGGACCTCGACGCGACCGGTGGTCACCGTGCGAGAAAAAACGATCATGCGCCCGTCGTTGGACCCGACGACGACGCCTTGTAGGTACGGGATCGAGACAAGGTCGGTCATCTCGGGTGGCCAATCGCGATCGCTGGCGACCATCGACACCGACGCCAGGTCGGCGGCGCTGAGCTCGCGCTTGAGCTCGCCCGCCAGACGCGACCCCGCGGGCGCGATGACGCCGATCGGCTGCGGCGCCGCGCGAGCCACGGAGGACAGCGCGACGCCGGCCACGCCGACCGCGAGGATCGAGAGCCAGACCGCCGTCGCCCGCACCCGCCGCTGCCACATCAGGCTCCGGCGCGGCCTGCGGAACCCCACCGACGCCACGCGCTGCGGGCAACGGCGCCGGTGCCAGCGCCTCACCCGCAGGGAGATCACGGCGACACGCTGGCGGTCGGCCCCGCCCCCTCGCGCAGGATCTGGCGAGCGAGCTGGGCGTGCGGTCCGCGCGGCGCGCGCGCCAGGTAGGCCCGCGCTGCGCCGCGCGCCGCTTCGGTGTCGTGCATATGAATCGCGCACTCGACCAGACGCCCGACCGCCTGATCGGCGAGAGGACCTTGCGGCCAATCGTCGACGTAGCGGCGGAACCAGCGGGCGGCGCGATCCGATTTCTCGGATTCGAACGCCAGCCGGCCGAGGCTGAAGACCGCGTCGGCGGCCAGCGGGTCGCGCGGAAAGCGTCTCACCAGCGCTTCGAACGCCTCACGCGCGCGAGCGCGGGCGCCGGCGTAGCGCGCCACGTCTCCCAGAGTCAGCAGACGGTGCGCGTCGAGCCGGTGGCAGAGCCGCGGCCACCCCGCGCGCCGCGCCGCCGAAAACGCCTCGGCGTACGCACCGTGCTTGGCGAGCGCGAGCCAGTCGTTGTCATCGACCGCTCGCGCGCGCGCCGACGCCGTCTCGTTCGGCGCCATCTCGCGCTCGGGCGCCATCGGCGGGGCCTCGAGCGGATGCGACGCCACACTGCCCTGGCCCGACGCAACAGCGCCCGGATACCCCGCAGCTCCAGTCGCGGGCGCGGGGGCAGTGGGCGGTCCTTCCGGTGCGACCACGGCCGGCGGCATGGGTGCCGCCGGCGCCGAGGCCGGCGCTGCCAGGGCGATAGTCGCCGCGTGGCCGGCCTCGTCGGCGGCGAGCGGATCGGTGCGCACGACCCCGCGATCGACCGACAGCCGTTGCCCTGCGCGCAAAGGAACACCCGCGCCCAGCACCGCGCCGTCGATCACCACCGACCCCTCGAACAGCGAGACGTCGAGCCGCGACGCCAACCAGACCACCGCGAACCGCGTCCCGGTGACCCGCACGCGGTACGGCCCGGCGTGTACCAGCCAGAGCGTCGACGGCGTGTGAACCACGTGCGCCTCGAGCCGCCCCTGTTCGAGGACCACCTCCGCACCGTCGCCGCCCAGACGGCGCATCCGCCCGCTCGCCCCAGCGCGGAACGTCAGGCTGGATCCGTCAGCAAAGCGCAGCGGAAGATCGCTGTGCGCGTCGGCGACCAGCAAGCGATCGACCTCGCCGGGCAGCGTGCTCGTGCTGATGCTCGTGCGCGGCGGCGCGCGATGGGCCAGCAACGTCACCAGCGCCGCGGCAGCGCCCAGCGCCACCAGCGCGACACCGATGGGCCGCTTGCGCAGGCGCGCGCGGCCGGGTACGCGCGGAGCCGGCAACGGGTCGCGCTGCAAAGTCGCGTCCTGGGCCTTGGCCAGCTCGCGCCAGAGCCGATCGGCGCGCAGATGGGGCGGCGGCGTGTTCATCCTTCACCTCCGCTCTCGAGCCAGGGCGCGAGCGCCTCGTATTGTCGTGCAAGCTTGAAGAAGCGCCGCTCGGCGCGTACCAACCGCCGCCGCACCGTCGCCAGCGACATGCCGCACGCCCGCGCGGTCGATTCCAGGTCCAGGTCCTCGAGCATCCGCAGCGAGAACGGGATACGCTCGTCAACGGGGATCCGTTCGAGGATGCGATAGACGCAGCGGGCGGCTTCCTGCAACTCCGGCCCGGCCCAGGGTGCGCCAGCCGCCGGTTCGGGCACATCGGCGAAGAAGGTGAGCCAGCGCTTGCGGCGGCGGCGGCGGATGGCCTTGCGCGCGGTGAAGACCGCGATCTGGGTCAGCCACGCCTTGAGCGCGCGCGGATCGGCGAGCTGGTCGATCCGCTCCCAGGCGTGGGTGATGACTTCTTGAAACAGATCGCCCGACTCTCCGTCCTCGCCGCCCAGCACGCGGAAGAGCACGCGCCGCACGTGATTGCCGTGGCGCTCGACGAGATCGGTCGTCGCCCGCGGCGCGCCCGCCCGCAGGCTGGCCACCAACCGAACGTCGTCCCCTGCTTCGGTCCCGCCGTTCTCCGGCGGGTTGGGAACGATGCGCAACACCCGATCCACGCCATGTAGTGTCCCCGAGGGGCGGGTAGCTGCTCAAGTAAAAGCGCTCCAACGCGATTGGCCAAAATCGCCAGGGGCGGGGCCTCGGGGACCCGGGTCAGGACCCGAGCAGGCGCTGGACGCGGCAAACGCCTTGATCCAGCCAGATCCTGGCCGGTTTTCCGAGTAATTCGACGGGCAAGTCATCGGCCGCGAGATAGGCCGCGTCGACGCCGACCAGCTCTGCCTCCAGGCGCTGGCAGAAGACCTGGGCCTGCGCCCAGCCCCGCACGCCGGCGACCGCGCGGCCGCGAAGCGGGCCGTAGACGTGAATGTGACCGTCCGCCATCAACTGCGAGCCCGAGTTGACCGGCGCCAGGACCAGCAGGTCGCGCCCCTGGGCGTAGACGATCTGGCCCGACCGAACCGGCTGATCGATCATCAGCGGCGTGTGCAGGATCGGCGCGGGCGGCGCCTCGACCGGCACCGGTCGAGGCGACCGGGACGCGGGCGCCGGCGCTTCGGCGAGGCGCGCGCTGGCGCCGGCCGGCGCGCCCGCGATCACCGTACCCTCCAGCGTCGCCAGGCGGCGTTCCCACCGCAGGAGCCGCTCGCCCGCGGCGGCCCCCGCGATCAGCCGGCGGTAGATCGCGATCGCATCGGCGGTGCGTCCCTGGCGGGCCGAGAGCTCCGCCATGGTTTCCGTGACGAAGAGATCCTGCGCCGGTCCGCTCGCAGCGCCGCCGGGCTCGTCGGCATCAGTCGGCGCTGGGCGCGGGAGGGTTTGCGAACCCTCCGAGGGCTCCCATTTGGAAGACGGTCGCATGGCTTCGCCCTGACCGCGCATTTTGCGACGCGAGCGTCGATGGTCAACTTTTTGCGCCGCCGCGAGGGGGCTCGACGGCCGAAGCCAACCAGGATATGGGAAGGGACGATGAACCGAGCGATCTTGCTTTTTGGCTATCCCGGCAGCGGCAAGGGGACGCAGGGAAAGATCCTGAGCGGGCTGCCCGGCTTTCGTCACGTCGCCATGGGCGACATCCTGCGCGGCCTCACGCCCGGGCATCCGCTGTACGCGGCGGTGCAGGATCAGCTTCGCCAGGGCAACCTGGTGCCAGACGAGCTGGTGATGGAGCTGTTCGCGCATCACCTGGATTCGCTGAAGATGCCGGCGACCGACTTCGTGATCGTCGACGGCATCCCACGCAACTTCAAGCAGGTCGAGTTGCTGAATCGCATCGTGCAGGTCATCAAGATCTTCAAGCTGTCGATCTACGACGAGGCGGTCGTCATCGAACGCTTGCGCAAGCGCGCGATGGCGCAAGGACGCGCCGACGACGCCGACGATAGCGTCATCAAGCACCGGCTCAACGTCTACCGCCGCGAGACGGAGTCGTGCATCACCGCTTACCCGGGCACGATCCTGACGCGCATCCAGTCGAATCAGACAGTGTTCGACGTGCACCTCGACATCATCCACGCGCTCGGAAAGATGCGGCAGATTCAATTCGTCTAGCTCGGAGGCGGATCGGTGCCGAGCTCGGCGAGGCGGCGCCGGAGGAATCGACCTTCGGCCTCGTTGCCAACCAGCGACAGCGCCTCGCGATAAGCGGCGGCGGCTTCGTCGGCGCGACCGAGACGGCGCAGCAGCTCGGCGCGCGCAGCCGGCAGCAGGTGATAGCCGGCGAGCAATCCGCCGGCGGCGAGCGTGTCGAGGCGGCGTAGCCCTTCTTCGGGACCGTCGGCCATGGCGATGGCCGCGGCGTGATTCAACGCCACCACTGGCGACGGGTGGCGTGCGCCCAGCAGCGCGTAGAGAGTGGCGATCTCGCGCCAGTCCGTGTCGGCGGCGCGCGGCGCGCGTGCGTGGACACCGGCGATCGCCGCCTGCAGCGTGTACGCGCCGAAGGGATCGGCGCGCAGAGATTCTTCGACCAGGACCAACCCTTCCCGGATCGCGTCGGGGTGCCAGAGCGACCGATCCTGATCCTCGAGCAGCACGATCTCGCCGCCGGCGCCCACGCGGGCGGTGCGGCGCGCGTCGGTGAGCAGCATCAGCGCCAGGAGCGCGCGCACCTCTGGCCGCGCCGCCATGAGCCCGATCAGCACGCGGCCGAGGCGAATCGCCTCGGCACACAGATCCGCGCGCACCAAGTCCGCGCCCGAGCTGGCCGCGTAGCCCTCGTTGAAGATCAGGTAGACCACCGCGAGCACTGCATCGAGGCGTTCGGGCAGCTCTTCTGGATCGGGCACGCGATAGGGGATGCCGGCGTCGCGGATCTTGCCCTTCGCGCGCACCAGTCGCTGTGCCATCGTCGCGGGCGGTACCAGAAACGCGCGCGCGATCTCGTCGGTCTCGAGACCGCCGAGCGTGCGCAGCGTCAGCGCCACCTGTGCCTCGATCGCCAGCGCCGGGTGGCAACAGGTAAAGATCAGGCGCAGCTGGTCGTCCTCGACGGTGCGCTCGTCGCCCAAGAAGAAGCCGACGCCGACACCGGGCGCGAACGCGGCATCAGTCTCCGCGGCGAGCTCTGCGTGCTTGGCGTCGTGCAACATAGCCTGGCGGCGCTGATCGATCGCCTTGTTGCGCGCGGTGCGAATCAGCCAGGCGCGCGGGTTGTCGGGGATGCCGCCCTCGGCCGGCCACTGAGCGAGAGCGGCCTCGAATGCGGCGGCGAGCGACTCCTCCGCGAGATCGATGTCGCCGAGAATGCGAATCAAAGTGGCGAGGATGCGCCGCCGCTGCTCGCGGAAGACGCGCTCGACGGCATCGACCTCGGGATGCATGGCGGGGGCAATCATAGCGAACGACAACGCAAACGACGGGATCGGAGCCGGAGGGCCAGCGTGTCCGTGCTCGCTAGCCTTCCGGATCCGATCCGGCTCCGCTTCTCTACCGCCCCGGCCGCGGGTAGTCCGGTGGCAGTTGCATCACCGGACGCACCTCGATGCTTCCCACCTGCGCCCCGGGGATTCGGGCCGCGAGCTTCGTCGCCTCGTCGAGATCCTTCGCCTCGACCAGGTAGTAGCCGCCGAGCTGCTCGCGCGTCTCCGCGAACGGACCGTCGGTGGTCAGCGTCTTCCCGTCGCGCACGCGCACCGTGGTCGCGGTCGCCGTCGGCTGAAGCGCATCGCCCGCCTTCATGTTCCCGGTCTTGATGATGCTCTGGGTGTAGTCGTGGTACGAGCGGAACATTGCATCGCGATCGGCCTGGGTCGCGGACTTCATGGCGGCTTCGTTTCCATAGATGAGCAGCATGTATTGCATGGCGTCTCTCCTGTCTGAATGGTTGAAAACCAACTTCCGCCAGTGAGTCGATCCGCGCCCCGCCGAATCGACACCCTTGCGGGTATTTTTACGCCAGCAAAGCCATCAGGTCCTGCTTGGTGAGCCCAGCCGCCGCCGCACCATCGCCAAGCGCCGCGTCCATCAGCGCGCGCTTGCTGTCCTGCAGCGCCAGGATCCGTTCTTCTACCGTGTTGGTCGCCACCAGGCGATAAACGAAGACCGGCCGTTCCTGGCCGATGCGGTGCGTGCGATCGGCCGCCTGCGCCTCCACGGCCGGGTTCCACCAAGGATCGCACAGGAATACGTGATCCGCGGCGGTCAGGTTCAGCCCGCTGCCGCCCGCCTTCAGCGAGACCAGCATCACGGGCGGTCCGTCGTCAGCCTGGAAACGCGCAACCACCGCGCCCCGGTCCCGCGTGCTTCCGTCGAGACGCACGAATGCCAGCTCCGAGCGCGCCAGCGCAGGCTCGATCAGATCGAGCAGGCTGGTCCACTGCGAGAACACCAGCGCCTTGTGCCCCTCGGCCGCGGCGGTTTCGAGCGCTTCGACCAGCGCCTCGACCTTCGACGACGTCTCCGCTTGCTGGCCCGGCACCAAGGACGGATGGCACGCGGCCTGGCGCAGGCGCAGCAACGCCTCGAGCGCCTGCATCACGCCCTTGCCCTCGTCGAGAAGCGCCAGCAGATCCTTCTGCGTCGCCGCGCGGACCGCGTCGTAGACCGCACGCTCGCCATCGCCGAGCTCGACCCGCAGCACGGAGTCGGTGCGCGGCGGCAGCTCCGGTGCGACGTCTTGCTTGAGCCGCCGCAACAAGAAGGGCTTGACGCGCTGGCGCAGCGCCGCCGCCGCGCCGGCCTGCCCTTCGGCGATCGGCCGCGCGTGGCGCTCGGCGAACTCGGACCGCCCGCCCAGCAACCCGCGGTTCGCGAAGTGCATCAGGCTCCAGAGCTCGTCGAGGCGATTCTCGATCGGCGTGCCGGTGAGCGCGAGGCGGTACGACGCCGGCAGGGCATAGGCCGCGCGCGCCGTCTGACTGTCGGGGTTCTTGATCGCCTGCGCCTCGTCGAGCACGACCGCCTGCCACTTCGCCGCCGACAACGCCGCGGCGTCGAGGCGCAGCAGCGCGTAGCTGGTCAGCGTCACGTCGGCAGCGGCGTCGAGAGAGCGCGCGCCGCCGTGATAGACGCAGACGCGGAGGCCGGGACGAAAGCGCGCGAGCTCGGCGGCCCAGTTGAAGATCACGCTGGTCGGACAGACCACCAGCGTTCGTCCCCCCTCGCCCTTGGTGAACGCGCACATCGCCTGCAGCGTCTTTCCGAGCCCCATGTCGTCGGCGAGGATGCCGCCGAGGCCCGCGCTGCGCAGGAACGCGAGCCAGTTCAATCCCTGCTGCTGGTACGGCCGCAGCGTCGCCGTGAGGTCCGCCGGCAGCGGCGCCTCGGGCAGGCGCTCGAAGCCGGAGACGAGCGGCGCCAGACGATCGAGCCCGGGCGGCGGCGGGTGCTCCAGCTCCGCGCACAGCACCGCCAGCGCCGGCAGCGCGTGGCGTGCGAGGCGCCCATCGACCTCGCGCGCGGCCAGCAGATCAGCGACGCGCTGGCCGTGCTTCTGCAGCCAGCCGGTCGGCAACGACGCCCAGCCACCGTCGGAGAGTGGGACGATGCCCAGGCCTTCTTGCCAGGCGCGCACGACCACCGCGGCGTCGACCGAGGCGCCGGTCCTGGCGCCGCCGCCGGCGCCGCTCGCTTCGAACGTCAGCTCGAAGCGCACTGGATCGAACTCGCCCGCGCCGGCCACCACCGACAGACGCGGCTGGAGTGTGACCTGGGGTTTGACGATGCCGGCCGCATCGCCGGAGAGATCGCCACGCCACCGTTTCAGCTTGTCGACGAAGCGGGGCGCATCCGCGCCGGTGTAGCTCGTGCGGCGCCCGGGCAAGAGACCAAGCTCGCTGCGCAATCGTTCGAGCGCCCGCTGCTCCGACGGCGCGTCGCGGATCGGCACTGGCCCGCCGAGATGGACCAGGCGATCACCGTCGATGCGCGCCACCGGCGGCGACCCGTAGACCAGCGCCGGCAGCACGCTGAGACCGCCCGCGATCTGGTCGAGGCGCAGCACCACGCGCGGCGCGAGATCGCGCACGACCGGCGGCAGGCGCCGGCTACGCACGTCGAGGATCGTGCGGCGCGCGAGGTCCGGGAGGCGCTTCGTGACCAGCTCGCCGAGGGCCACCGCCGGGAAAGCCTCGCGCCGGGGCAAACCGCGCAGCCAGGGGCCGCCGGCGAGCTCGGTCTCGCCCAGGCGATAGAGCGCAGTGCACCCGTCCTCCTCGCCGAGCGCCACGCCCGGGCTCACCACGGCGCGCACGCGCGGGTCGGCGGTGATCGCGAGGCGCACCTCCGCGGCGCCGCTCGGGCCGGCGGCGTCGGTCAGGGTCGCCTGGGGCAGCAACTCCTCCGCGGACATCACGATCGGCCGGCCGTCCAGGGTCAGGCCAGGCGCGCCGGCGAGGATCTGCATGAGCCCGTCGAGCTTCCCCGGCGACAGCACCGCGCGCGGGTTGCCCGTCCCCAGCAGGCGGTCGGCTTGAAGATCGCGCTCTTCGATCTGCACGCGCGCCGCGCGCGCCGGGTCGGCCACCACCGCGCCGAGCGTCCCGTCGAGCGGCGACTCGACACCATCGCCGGCGATGAGCACGCGCCCGAGCTTCAGGCCTTCGGGTGCGCGCGTGAACCGGTAACCGACGCGAGCGTAGGCGCTCGCCGAAGCCAGCGTTGGTGGCAGGGTGGGCGGGGCCGTCGGCACGATCGAGGGCGGCGCCTCGGACACGCCAGCCGCCCCACCCTCGCCCCCCCCCGTTTCGGGCGCAACGGCGGTCTCGTCGGCCGGAGCGGCCAGCGCGATCGCCGTTGCGGCGACGTGCTCGCACGGGCTCACGCGCGAGGGACAGTCGCACTCCCATTCGGTCTCCGTCGGGTAGAGCACCACCGTCGGCGCGACGACGCGCCCGGGCGAGCGGACGCGGAGCACGATCTCCTCCGCGCTCTGCGACTCGACCGTGACGCCGCCGGCCCGCGCCAGCGTCACCCCCTGCGACCAGAGGCCGGGGCGACAATTACGGCGGATCGACGCGACCAGCGTCGTGAGGCTGGGACCGGCGGGGGGCATTTACGATGCGCTTAGTTACCACGTCCGCGCCGCTCGACGGCAAAGGCAGCGCCGGCCGCGATTCTCCCGTATATTTTGCGCCCTGATGACGCACGCACCCCTCCGGTCCGGTCTCCTCTCCCGTCTGCGGGAGAGCGCGTCGCCCGCTCGCCAGCGACGCGCCCGATGAGCGCCTTCTGGATGGTCCGCGAGACCCGGCTCGCCGCCGAGATCGGCACGTTGCGCAAGCAGGCCGACCTGACCTTCGCGCTCTGCTATCCGAGCCCGTACTTCGTTGGCATGTCGTCGCTCGGCTTCCAGACGATCTACCGGGGGCTACACGCGCTCGACGGGGTCAGCGCCGAGCGCGCGTTCCTGCCCGACGACGCGCGCGGCGCGCGCCAGAACGGCGAGGGCCTGGCGACCTACGAATCGGGGCGCCCGGTCGGCGACTTCCCGGTCGTGGCGTTCTCGCTCGCTTACGAGCTGGAGCTGGCGGGCCTGGTCGACTGTCTCGACCTGGCCGCGATCCCCGCGCTGGCCAGCGAGCGTGCTGCGCGCGGCGGCCGCTGGCCGCTGGTGGTGATCGGCGGTCCCCTCACCTTCTCGAACCCGCTACCCGCCGGACCGTTCGCCGACGTGATCATCATGGGCGAGGCCGAGGAGCTCATCGCCACGCTCGCCGACGCGTTCCGGGACCAGCCCGACCACGCGTCGCTGCTCGCGCACCTGGCCAAGCTGCCTGGCTTCTACGTCCCGTCGCTGCACGGCGAGCAGCTGCCCAAGATCGCGGCGGCGGCCAACGACAAGCTGCCGGCGTACTCGCAGATCCGCACCGCCGAGACCGAGCTCTCGGAGATGTTCCTCATCGAGCCCGAGCGCGGCTGCCACCGCGGCTGCACCTACTGCGTGATGCGCCGGTCGACCAACGGCGGCATGCGCATTGTCGAGCCGGCGCGCGTGCTCAGCTTGATCCCCGCAGATGCGCACCGCGTGGGCCTGGTCGGCGCCGCGGTCACCGATCACCCGGGCCTGCCCGAGATCCTGCGCTCGCTGGTCGACTCGGGCCGCGAGGTCGGCATCTCCAGCCTGCGCGCCGACCGCCTCAACGACGAGATCGTCGGCCTGCTCAAGCGCGGCGGCTACCGCACGCTGACCACCGCCGCCGACGGCGCGTCGGAGCGCATGCGCACCGCGATCGATCGCAAGACCAAGGAGCGGCACCTGCTGCGCGCCGCCGAGCTGTGCCGCGTGCACGGGCTCAAGCAGCTCAAGCTCTACATGATGCTCGGCCTGCCCGGCGAGACCATGGACGACATCGACGAGCTCGGTCGCTTCAGCCTGGAACTGGCGGCAGTGGCGCCGCGGCTGGCGTTCGGCATCGCGCCGTTCGTCGCCAAGAAGAACACGCCGCTCGACGGCTCACCGTTCGAGCCGATCGAGGTGGTCGAGGCCAAGCTGTCGCGCCTGCGGGCGCACGTGCGCGGGCGTGTGACCATCCGGCCGACATCGCCGAAGTGGGCGTTCATCGAGTATCGGCTCGCGCAGGGCGGCTTCGCCGCCGGCCTGGCCGCGGCGGCCGCGACACGTGCCGGCGGCCGCTACTCCGACTGGCGATCCGCGCTCGCCGAGGTGCCCGAGCCGCCGGTGGTGGTGCCGTCGCCGCCTTCGCGTTCGCTGATGGCGCCCCTGGCCGGCTAGGAAAAGCGCCGGGACGCGGGGTCGCCCGGATCCGGACGACTATCGTCCGGACCTGGCGTTCCTGGCGTCCTGGCGTTTCTCAAATCGGCGCCGTCGAGCGGCGATACGTCGACCGAGACGCGCAGGTCGTGGCGGCTGCCGCCGACGATCACGCCGCGCATCGGCGTGACGTCGCCGAAGTCGCGGCCCCAGGCGACCGTGATGTGCCGCCGGTCGGGGACCACGTCGTTGGTCGGATCGGCGGGCACCCAGCCCGCGTCGGGACAGTAGACCGCGAGCCACGCGTGCGAAGCATCGGCGCCGACCAGCCTGGGCTTTCCGGGCACCGGCACGGTGACCAGGTAACCGCTCACGTAGCGCGCCGGCAGACCCATCGCGCGCAGACAGGCGATCTCCAGATGCGTGAAGTCCTGACACACGCCGCGGCGCAGGCGCAACACCTCGTCGACCGGCGTCGAAACGTTGGTCGCCGCCTGGTCGTAAGCGAGATCTTCGTAAATGCGGTGGGTGAGATCCGCCACTGCGTCTAGCAGCGGACGCCCCGCGGAAAAAGACGGTGTTGCGAATGCCCGGACGTCGTCGGAAATGCGCACGAACGGCGACGGATAGGTCATCTCGCACGCGTCCAGCAGGGCGGCGTTGCTGGGCTGGCGCACGAGATCGCGCACGGCCTCCCACGCCGGGCCGCCGGACGCAGGCGGCGCCGGCAGCGGCAACAGCTCCACATCCCGGCGCGACTCGACGATCAGCTGGCGGTGCGGCTCCTGCACCTCGAAGTAGGTCGTGCGGTTGCCGAAGTGATCCAGGCGCTCGGCCAGCAACGACGGAACCGGCGTGACCGACAAGTGCTCGGATCGACATACCTGCCGATCGGTGTCGCGCGGCGCCAGGTGCAGCAGGTGATGCGAGGTCGCCACCGGATCGGCATAGGCGTACTCGGTGACGTGAACCACGCGGTAGATCACGGCGGGCTCCCTTCGGAGAGCTGGCGCGAGACCAGCGCGTGACTGAGGTACTGGCCGCTGAGCGCGTCCGACAGCGCCGGCAGTTCGCGCGCGAGCGCTTCGAGCAGCGAAATCAGAGCTGGCCGCCGCCCGTGCGCGTCGACGGCACACACGGCGGCCACGTCGACCTCGCGCAGGCGGGCCACCGCCGCGGCGATGATCGCTTCGGGCGCGCCCTCCCCGCCGCGCGCCCCGGATGTCGCTGCCGAAGGCGCCCCGAACGTGGGCGTCGGCAGCCGCGGCAACTGCGACAGGTGCTCGGCCAGCGATTCGAGCTGGAAGATCACCGAGCGCGGGTTCGAATCGTCGGTCACCAGCAGATCGATCACCGGTACGACGTGCAGACTCGCCAGGTAGCGCCGGCGATAGGTCATGCCGCTGTCCGCGACGTCGAGCACCGACTCCAGTAGCGGCGCCTCGCGATCCGACGTGCGCGTCAGCGCCGCGCGCAAGGTGAGCACGAGATTCAGCGCGCGCTCCACCCGCCGTCCCATGTCGAGGAACCGCCACGCCTGGCCGCGCGTCATGCTCTCCATGACCACGCCGCCCACCGCCGCCAACCGCATGATCACCCGGTCGAGCCCGGTCGCGAGCGTGCCCAGCGTGCTTCCGCCGCTCGAGCGCTCGGCTTCCATCTCGGCGAGCTCCTGCTGCAACGAGGTCAGGATCCGCCAGGTATCGGTGGAGATGCGATCGCGCACGACGCGACCAACCCGGTGGGTGGCTTCGATCGCCGAGCGCAGCGTGCCCGGGTGGTCGGTCGCGAAGACCGCGTCGAGCAGCTCGCGCTCGATTGAGCGCAGAAACTGCGGATCGGTCGGCGCCACCGCGCCCGCCGCCGCCGCATGGGTTTGCTGGCGCAGCGCGGCCAAGAGCGGGCCGAGCTCGCCCTCGCGCGCTCGATCGACGTCGGGCTGCTCGGCCAGGCGCGCGCTCACCGTGCGCGCCAGCCGCGCGATGGCGTCGGCGCGCTCTGAATAGCGGCCGAGCCAGAACAGGTTGTCGGCCACGCGGCTCGGCAGATCCCCGCCGCCGCGCGAGAGCACCGTCGGTTGGTTGGTGCGCGGCAGCAGGCTGAACGTGCTCACCGGTCCGCCGCTCACGACCCAGGTATCGTTGCTGCCGGCGCCCCGCTGCATCGAGATCTCGCGCTCGGTCGGGCTGCCGCCGACCAGGCTGAGCGCGCCCGGCATGACGTCATAGTCGCCGGCGGCGTTCAGGCTGTCGCCGCTTCCGGACTGCCGCGCGACCAGGAAGCTGCGCAGCACCAGCTGCCGTGACTGCAGCTCGTCGCCGTCGATCACCGGCGTCGTCGACAGCGGCACGCGCGCTTGCGCAACCCACAACGACGGCGCCGCGCGCACGCGCGCCTTGACCTCGTCGCGCGCCGCCGGCCCCAGCGCCTCACCGAAGATCGGGTGCGACGCGCCGGTCGGGTACGCCGGCTTCAAGACCATCTCAGTCAGGTTGGCCAGCACGTGCTCGCGCGCGACCGGATCGCCGCACCACCAGGTCTCGACCGACGGCAACTTCAGCTCCTCGTCGAGGAGCCCGCGACAGATGCGCGGCAGAAAAGGCACGATGGCCGCGGTCTGCAGCACGCCGCTGCCCAGCGTGTTGGCGACCGCGACGTGGCCGGCGCGCACCGCCTGCAAGAGGCCGGGGATGCCCAGCGTCGAGTCGTCGCGCAGCTCGAGCGGATCGCAGAAGTCGCCGTTGAGCCGGCGCAGGATCACGTCGACCGGATGCAGCCCGCCCAGCGTCTTCAAGTAAACGCGGCTGTCGCGCACGGTCAGATCGGCGCCGTCGACCAGCATGTAGCCGAGGTATTGCGCCAGGAATGCCTGCTCGAAGTAGGTCGCGTTGTACGGCCCCGGGCTGAGCAGCACGATGCGCGGGTTGTCGTGCCCGGCCGGCGACAGCGACGACAGCGTCTCGCGCATCGTGCGAAAGAAGGTCGCCAGGCGCGCGATGTTGCAGTCGCGAAAAACGTCTGGGAGCACGCGCGACATCACGATGCGGTTCTCGAGCGCGTAGCCGGCGCCGGCAGGCGCCTGCGTCCGATCGGTGAGCACGTGGAACACGCCCGTCGGACGGCGCACCAGGTCGGCGGCGTAGAAATGCAGGAAGCGCCCCTGCGGTGGCGTCAGCCCGTCACACGGCCGCAGGAAGCCGGGATGCGCCAGCACCAGCTCGGGCGGCAGCCAGCCTTCGGTCAGTGCGCGCTTTGGTCCGTAAAGATCGGCGAGCAGCCGATCGAGCAGACGCGCGCGCTGGCTCAAGCCGGCCGCGATGTACGCGAACTCGTCGGGCGCGATGAGCACCGGGATCGGCGACAGCTGCCACGGGCGCTCCATGCCGCGCGGATCGCCGTACACATTGAAGCTGATGCCGTTGTCGTGAATCAGCTGGCGCGCCTGATCCCAGCGCTCGGCCAGCTCGCCGGGCCCCAGGTTCTCGAGACAGGAGACGAACGTGCGCCAGTGCGACCGGATCGATCCGCTCGAATCGACCAGCTCGTCGTACGAGCCGCCGGAGGTCGGATAGCGAAGCAAGAGCTGTTGATCCGCGAACGCAGCGCGCGAGGGAAAAGTCGACATCGAGCTCGGATCGCCACGATAGTCTAATCCGACGGTGAATGGCGAACGAAGCGCGTCCGAAAGTGAGCGATCCGACGTCTTCGGCGCTCGAGGTAAACGCCGCGTTTCGTGGCGGTTTAATTTTTGTAACCGATGAATTCCGCGATGGATCTCCGCGGATCGCTGGCCGTAGAGTAAGGTCGTGTTAGCCGACGAGAAGCGGCCGTTGCTCCTGGACGGCTATCGCGCCCCCGACGGAACCTACGACGAGCTCATCGACGCTGAAGGCAAGCCGCGGCCGCACGCCCGCACCGCGACGCGGCTGCTCGACGGCCTGTCCGCCGACGAGTTCTCGCGCTGCCAGTCACTGGCCGATCTCGCGCTGGTCGAACAGGGCGTTACGTTCTCGGTCTACTCCGACAAGCGCGGCGCAGAAAAAGTCATGCCGATGTGCCTGGTGCCGCGTGTGATCGCCGCCAGCGAGTGGAAGCGCATCGAGCGCGGCCTGGTGCAGCGACTGCAGGCACTCGAGATGTTCTTGGCCGACGTCTATGGCGAGCAGCGCATCGTCGCCGAGCGCGTGATCCCGCCCGAGTTGGTGCAGCAATCGAAGCACTTCATCCCCAAGCTGCGCGGCCTGCGTCCACCGGGTGGCGTGCGCATCCACATCGCGGGGATCGATCTGATTCGCAATCCCGCCGGTGACATGTGCGTGCTCGAGGACAACCTGCGCACGCCGTCAGGCGTGTCATACGTGCTCGAGAACCGCGTGGTCACCAAACGCGTTTTCCAGCACGCGATGGAACGCGCCGGCGTCCGCCGCATCGACGAGTACCCGACCCAGCTGGCGGCGGCGCTGCGCTCGGTGGCGCCGGTCGACCCCGAGCACGCAACCATCGTCGTGCTCACGCCCGGGCCGTTCAACTCGGCCTATTTCGAGCACAGCTTCCTCGCGCGATCGATGGGACTCGAGCTGGTCGAGGCGACCGATCTCTTCGTGCACGGCGACCAGGTCTTCATGAAGACCACGCGTGGCCCGCGCCCCGTCGACGTGATCTACCGCCGCACCGACGACGCCTATCTCGATCCCGAGTTTTTCCGGCCCGACAGCATGCTCGGCGTTCCTGGCCTCATGCGGGCCTACGCCGCCGGCAAGGTCGCGCTGGCCAACGCACCCGGCAACGGTGTCTGCGACGACAAGGCGATCTACGCGTTCGTGCCCGACGTGATCCGCTTTTTCCTCGACGAGGAGCCGATCCTGCAGCAGATCCCGACGTACGTTTGCGCCAAGCGCGCCGACCGGCAATACGTGCTCGAGCACCTCGGCGAGCTGGTCGTCAAGGCGGTCGACGAGGCCGGCGGCTACGGCATGCTCATGGGACCGCAGTCGACCGCCGCCGAACGCGAGCAATTCCGGCAGCAGATCATCGCCGACCCGCGCCGCTACGTCGCTCAGCCGCGCATCGAGCTGTCGACCTGCCCGACCTGGATCGCCGAGACCCGCGGCGTCGAGCCCCGGCGTGTCGACCTGCGGCCGTTCGTGCTCAGCCACGGCAGCAGCGACAGCGCGCGCGCCGGCGGGACGCGCGCGCCGGCGTCGCACAACTGGATTCTACCCGGCGGGCTTACGCGCGTCGCGCTGCGCGCTGGATCGTACGTCGTCAACTCGAGCCAGGGCGGCGGCTCGAAAGACACCTGGGTTCAGGTGGAGGGTCTATGATCTCTCGCGTCGCCGATCATTGCTTCTGGGTGGGCCGGTACCTCGACCGCGCCGAGAGCACGTCGCGCCTGCTGCAAGTCACGCGCGCGCTGGCGTTCGACGCCGAGCTCCCGGCGCTGGAGTGCTGGCGCCCGGTGATGATCGTCTCGGGCCAGTACCCCGACTTCGTCGCGCGCTTCGACACCGAGGCGGCCGGCAACGGCGAGGTCGTGCAGCGCTACATGACCTGGGCGCTCGAGAACCCTGTGTCGATCCGCAGCGCGATTCGCGCGTTGCGCGAGGGTGCGCGCTCGATCCGCGAGGTGCTGAGCCTGGACATATGGCAGGCCACCAACGAGCTCTATCTGTGGTTCGCGAGCGAAGAAGCGTCTCAGCAGTACCTGCAGGACCGCGACGAGGTCTACAAGCACGTGCGGCGCTCGACGCAGCTCAACCTGGGTCTGGTGCGCAGCACGATGCTGCACGATACGCCGATGGACTTCCTGTGGCTCGGCGTGCTGCTCGAGCGCGTGGGCCAGACCGCGCGCATCCTCGACATGCACCACCACATGCTCGAGGGAGCGGGCGCCCAGCACCAGATCGTCGACACCGCGCTCTGGCTCTCGCTGCTGCGCAGCTGCTCGGGCTTCGACGCCTTCATGCGCCTGCACCGCGGCCGCGTGTCGCGCAGCGAGGTGGTGTCGTTCCTCTTCTTCGAGACTCGTTTTCCGCGCTCGCTGCGCTACTGCGCGCAGTCGGCGCTCAAGGTCATGCGCGACATCTGGGCCGACGAAGAAAGCACCGACGCAGCCAACGCCATCGAGATCCTCGCCGCGCTCGACACCTGGCTGGGCGAGCACGCCCGCGCGCCGCTGCCGACGTCGATTCACGACCTGCTGACCCACGTCGTCGACGAGATTTCCAAGATCTGTGGCGCTGTCCAGCAGAACATCTTCGGGGAAAAGACCGCGCCACAGCAGAAGCTGCAAGTGCAGCAGTAGCACCTAGAGCCCGATGTCTTTGCAGAACTCGGGCGTGACGTTGGCGGCGGTGCCCCAGCGACCTTTGTTCCACTTCTGCTCGTAGCCGTAGAGAACCGCGAACACGTTGCGCATCGCGCGCAGGGCGATCGGATGGTCGGCGGCCAGGTTCTTCTGCTCGCGGCGGTCGTCGAATTCGTCGTAGAGCTCGGGCTTTTGCGACGCGTTCTGGACCAGGCGGTAGCGCGCGACCTTGAGCCCGCGCGCGGCCTGGCCGTCGATGGTGAAGGCGGCGCGCGGGCTGCGGCCGATTTCGTCGATGGCCAGCGGGAGCAGCGACGTCCCCTGCATCATCGGGTCCGGCTTGATGCCGCCGAGATCGAGCATCGTGGCGTAGAGATCCATGACCTCGACGTCGGCCTTCACGACCCTGCCCGCGGGCAGGATACCGGGCGCGCGGATGATGAGCGGGATGTGCACCAGCTCCTGGTACACCGAGTGGCCGTGGCCGACGCTGCCGTGCTCCCAGAACTCGTCGCCGTGATCCGAGACAACGACCACCGCGGAGCGGTCGTAGAGGCCGGCCTTTTTCAAGTCGCCGATGAACGTCGCGAAGAACGCGTCACTCTCGGTGATCTCGCCGTCGTGCAGCGCCTCGAGATAGGCGCGGTCGGTGTCGTTGATCTTGAGCTTGCCGCCTTTGATCGCGCCGAGCTGCATGCCGGTCTTCACCGGTTTGATAGGCCCGCTATATGGCTTGTTCCAGTACTTGATCAGGAACCGCTTGGGCGGGTTGTAGATCACGTGCGGCTCGACGGTGGCGAAGTAGGCGAACTCCGGCTTGCGCGCGTTGCCCAGCACCCAAGGCTTTGCGATCTTCCAGATGTAGTCGGCGCTGTTGGGCAGATTCTCGCGGATAAAGTTGCGATAGGAGTCCCAGCCGCGCTCGAATCCCCACTTGCCCGACACGTAGCCGTTCGACGAGAACATCGCGGTCTCGAAGCCGGCCTTCTTCATCTCCTCTGCGATGAAGTGCACATCCTTGGACAGGCGCGCCTCGTGCGCGACCGCCTTGTGCACGCTGGGATATACGCCGGTGAGCAGCGACGCGTGCGACGGCAGCGACCAGGTCCCGGGGACCTGCGCCCACTCGAAGCGCGTGGCGTCGGCGGCGAACGCGTCGTAGTTCGGCGTCTGCACCCGCGTCTTCGGGTTGTAGACGTGCATCTTGTCGGCGCGGAAGGTGTCGACCATCCAGATGAAGATGTGGTCGATCTTCTTGTTCACGACCGCCGCCGGCCGGGGCGACGCCTTGACCACGATGCGGGGATCGCCCCAGGCGACGTCGGCCCCGCGGGCGATCAGATCGATCCGCGCCGCGTGTCCGGCCGCCGCTCCCAGGTCGACTGCGGTATCGACCCAGCCGCGCGCGACGCGCGCCTGATAGACCGTCCGCGTCGGCTGGCCGTCGACGGCGACGCGGACGGCAACTTCGCCGCCTGCCGCCTGCGCGCCGAACGACATCGCCAGGCGGCCGGTCTCCGGGACCTGCAGGTAGAACGACAACCGCGATCTCTTGCCGCCGGCAACCAGCGCGCGCTTGCGCGTACCGCCGAGCTCGACGTCGCGCGCGGCGACCGGCGCCGTGTCGGACATCAACTCCGACTTGGGCGGCCCGTCAGCCGCCGGACCGAGCGCGATCTTGGTGAACGCCGCGGCGCTCTTGCGCCCGTCCCCGGTCGTGCCGGCACTGCGAAAGGTGAACCGGATGCGGTTGTCGCCGACGCGCAGCGTGGCCGCCGGCAGCTTCACATCGTAGCGCTTCGGTGCGGTACCGACCTCGATGGTGCCGGCTGGCTTCTCGTTGGCGAAGATCGAAACCTTCTGCCCGGGCGCGAGCGCGCGACAGGTGAAGGAGAGCACCTCGTCCGCCAGCGCCGAGCCGCCTGCGCCGTCACCATCGGTGTCGAGCGGCAAGAATAGGATGGATGAGATGTTGTTGACGAACGCCGCCGGCTTTCCACCGTCCTTGGCGTTCAGGATCCAGGAGGTCTTCCAGTCGCCGTCGATGTACTTAAGGAAGTCCGGCGTGCCCGCCTCGGTAACCAGCCGCCCCTCGCGGTGGGTGACGGCCTGCAGCCGGTTGACGACGAGGTCGATGTCGGTGCGGTAGCCTTCCAGGTCGGCGGGCGCGGGCGGCGCCGGCGGCGGAGCTTCGGCCACCGCCCCTGGAGCTACCGCCGAATCGGACTCGACGAGGGGGCCAGGCGGGCGGCGGCCCCCGCAGGAGGCGGCGGTCACGAACAGCGAGAAGGCGACGGTACGACGGAGCCGACGAATCCTCAAAGGCATACGCACTTAGCCAGGCGCGATGCGCGCCGTCAAGCTCAAGGATCCGGTGAGCTTACTGGCAGCTAAATCTCTAGTGCCGCGGATTTCTCGCGTTGTTCTGTCCCTGCGACCGTGGTAGCTCCTTCGGTTCACGTGCGGATGCGAGACCTCCAGGGCCCCGTCGCCGCCTCGGCGTTCGCCGGGCTGCTGGGTGCTGGTCTGACCGACGTCCTGGTCACCATCATCCGCGCGGATGGCCCCGCCCCCTTCGGGCCACTGTTGCTGGTGGCGATCGGGCTCTACGGCCTTTGCGGGCTGATCACCGGCGTGATCCTGAGCGCCATGCTCAGCGCGTCGATCGGCGCGCTACCCGGTGGCTGGCCGGTGATTCGCTACGACGACGAGCGCGACCGCGAGACCGCCAGCCGCATCATCGTGGCGCTGGTGGGGGTGCTGGTGCTGGCGACCGCCACCGCGGTCGGCCAGCGGCTGTTCGTCGGCAAGATGGCGAGCCAGAAGCTGGCAGCGATCGCCTCTGCCGGCATCGTCTTGCTGGCGTCGCCAGTTGCGGGTGCCATCGCGCTGGGGATTTACCCCACCGTTGCGCGCGCCATCGCCGAACGACTGCCGCGCCCGGGAAAGTTGGGTGCGACGGGCTTGCTGCTACTGGTGCTGCTGGGCGGCGGCGTGCTCGCGGGCATCTTCGCTCTCTCGCGGGCCGACTGGCGGGTGCTCGACCTCGGGCCGCTGGTGGCGCTGGCGCTCGCCGCCGTGCTCGGCGTCGGACACGGCCTGTTCTGGTACCGCACCAAGCGCGGCGCGGCGCTGGCCCGGCGAATCGGGCATCGAGTGACCGCCATCAGACTCGCGGCCGTGGCCATGGTCGTCCTGGCCCTGGCCGTGGGCTCGCGCGTTCCGGAGTCGTCGGCGGTCTGGAAAGCGATCGCCGACGGGTCGCTTGGCTTGCGCCTGGGCACGACGCTCGCGCGCGCCTTCACCGATCACGACGGCGACGGATTCTCCGCGCGTTTCGGCGGCGGCGACTGCGACGACACGCGCCCCGACGTCTACCCCGGCGCCGACGACATCCCCGGCGACGGCATCGACCAGAACTGTGAAGGCGGCGACGCCGTGGCCGTCGCCGAGCCCGTCGAACCCGAGCCGCCGCCGCCACCGCCGCCCGCGCATGCCGGCGGTGGCGCAAAGAGCAAGCCGCCCGCGGGCGGCCCTGCCTTGGGCGCCGGCGCCTTCAAGGGCAACATCCTCATCGTCACGATCGACGCCTTCCGCGGCGATCGTCTGGGCGTGGCGGGCTACGGCCGGCCGCCGGGCCGCTCGCTGACGCCGACGCTCGACGCGCTGGCCAAGCGCGGCGCGTATTTCCGCCGCGCCTGGTCCGAGGCGCCCAACACACCGCGCTCGTTCCCGTCAATCCTGACCAGCCGCTACCCGTCGGACATCGCCTGGGACAAGCCGACGGTGAACTACCCTAACCTCCTGCCGTCGAACGTGACCTTCTTCGAAGGCCTCGCGGCCGCCGGGTTGAAGAACATCGGCATCTTCTCGCACTTCTACTTCACCGCCGATCGCGGCATCAGCAAGTCGTTCGCCGAGTGGTCCGACGACGGCGCCGGCACGATCGCCGAGTCGAACAAGGACATCGCCTCGCCGCGCATCGTGCCGCGCGTGATCGATCGCCTGCGCAAAGCGGCGGCGCACAAGGAGCGCTTCGCTCTCTGGACGCACCTGTTCGAGCCGCACTCGAGCTACATGGTGCACCCGGAGTTTCCGCCCAGGCTGTCGGGCACCCCCGGCCTGATCGAAAAGTACGACTACGAGATCGCCTACGTCGACCTGTGGCTGAAGAAGCTTTTCGCAGCGCTGGATCAACTGGGCCTGGCCGACGACACCGCGGTGGTGGTCATGGCCGACCACGGCGAGGCGTTCGGCGAGCACAAGATCTTCTTCCACGGCCAGGATCTGTTCGACGAGCAGCTCCGCGTGCCGCTCATCATCGCGATCCCGGGCCAGACACCGCAAGTCTTCGAGGACCAGGTGTCGCTGGTCGACGTCGGACCGACGCTGCTGGAGCTCGTGGGCGCGCCGATTCCGCCCAGCTTCCGCGGCAAGAGCCTGCTATCCCGCATTCGCGGCGACGAGCGGCCCGCCCGCCCGATCTTCGCGGAGCTCATGCCCGCGACCGCCTGGCCGCACCACGCTTCGATGATGGTCGACGGCAAGTACAAGGTCATTCACCGCATCAGCGACCGCCGCTGGGAGATGTACGACCTCGCTGCCGACCCGGGTGAACACCGCAACCTCGCCGAGGCGCCGATCCACCACGCGACCTTCGACTCCCTGCGTGGCAAGCTGGTGCGCTTCGAGGAGCGCAAACGATGAGCCACGGACCACCGGAGACCCCGCGTCTGACCGTCGACGCGATCATCGAGATAGAGCACGCCGGCACCAGCGGCATCGTTCTCGTACGCCGCCGCTTCACGCCGCTGGGCTGGGCACTGCCCGGCGGCTTCGTCGACATCGGCGAGACCGTGGCCGCGGCGGCGCGGCGCGAGGCGCTCGAGGAGACCGGCCTCGAGGTCGAGATCACCGAGCTCCTGGGCGTCTACTCGGACCCCAAGCGCGACCCGCGCGGCTTTCACACGGTGGGCACGGTCTTCATCGCCCGCGCCAGCGGTGAGCCGAAGGGCGGCGACGATGCTGCCGAGGCGAGGGTCTTCTCCCTGGACGCGCTGCCTGCGGACGTTCCGTTCGATCACCCGCTCATCATCGAGGATTACCGCCGGTATCGCAGGGGATTGGGGCGCCCGCCGGTCGGTCGCTGACGGGCGGCCCGGCCGGCGCGCCGAGCGCTCGCACCGGAGGCGCCACGATTGCTCCCTCCGGGTCGAGCGCGGCCGCGGCGGCAGCGCGGCGCTCGGGCGGTGTCCGATCGAGCACGTATGCGAGCACGGAACGCCAGTTGCCCGCGCCCGGGTCGCGCCGCAGGCACGCGATCGCGCGGCCCCAAGCCGGGTCGCCCGGCTCGTCACGCCAGCGCGCGGCGCGTAGCCAGGCCGCACATGACTGGCGCAGCTGCCCCACTCGCTCCCAGACCACGGCGGCGCGCACCAGGCCCTGATAGCGATCGGGCGTGAAGTAGACCAGGTCGACGAGCTTCCGCTCGGCGCCGCCGATGCGGCCGGCCAGGCCGTCGATCTCCGCGGTCACCTCGAGAACGTCGGGCGACGTCGGATCCTCCTCGAGCAGAAGCTCGGCCCAGCGACGCGAGCGATCGCCAGGCGCCAGCAGCGCCGCCGACGGATCGGTGGTGCCGGCCTCGAGCTGGCGCGACGGCATCTCGAGCAGCGGGATCAGGCGCGTCGAGACCGCAGCGGCGCCGACGACCCAATCATCGAGCTCCGATGGATTGTCGGGCGGTAACGCCGCGGCGGGCGCCGGCGGCGCGTCGAGCAGCGCATCGGTCCGCCGCTGCGCCTCCGTGGCTCCCGGAAGCAGCGGCGTCGCTTCCGACGCCGCTAGGCCGGGATCGGTGGCGGCGAGCAGCGCCTGCAGGCGGTCCGCGAGCGGGCGCATCTTCTCTTGGCGGGCCGCCCGCCACGCCCGCCCGAGCGCCGCGCGCCGTACTGCCGGATCGGTCTCGCTCACGCCCGCCGCCGCGCCGCCGCCGAGATAGATCTCGGCGAACGGCGGCACCGCGCGCAGTGGCAGCTCCAGGACCGCGCGCTCGGCGACACCCGGCTCGACACGCGCCGGAGGCTCGGCGACCGCCGCCAGCCTGAAGTCGGTGTCGGCCGCACCCAGCGAAGCGGCGATGTCGTAAGCCTCGTGCGCGCGCGTGAGGTCGCCCACCGCTAGCCAAGCATCGCCGGCGTCGCGCTCCGCCGCCGCGTGCAGGGGTGCCAGCGCCCGGGCGCGCGCCGGAGCCAGCTCTTCGAGCTCGCGCAGATCCTGGCAGGCTGGAACCGCGCGCCCCAGCGCTAGCAACTCGTGCGCGCGCTGCTCCAGCAGAGGGACGACTCGTTCGCGTTCGGCGGCCTTGAGGCGCTCGGCGCGAGCGATACCGTCGAGCGCCTTGAGCTCCAGCGCCGGGTGGCCTGCCGCGCGCTGCGCGACCGCAAGCGCGCGCAGCGATGGGATCGAGGGCGCCTCGGTCGTCGCCGGGATCGACGGGCGGCCGTCGAGCGGCGCGCCCATGCTCCAGGGCGGGAACGCGCACCCGGCCGCGCTGACTGCAGCGCCGAGCAGCGCGACCGTGATCCAACTGCGCGTCAAGCCTCCCTCCGCGCCGCCATGGCGATGGATCCGGTGATGCCGGCGGCGAACGCCCCGACGAGCAGCGACAGATACGGCAGGCCCACCGGCTCCCCCCACGCCGCCGGCACGATCACGGCGAGTGCCGCAGGGGACAGCGCGACCGGCCACCAGAGCAGGCCGCGCCCGCGCCCCACCCAGATGAGCAGCACCGCGAGCAAGATCGATGCGGCGAGCGCGCCCCAACGTAACGCCGGACGCAAGAACTCCGACAGCGCATGGTCGTTGGCGGCGCCTCCCACCGCGACCGCGTCGACGCGCAGCGCTCCCGGCATCTCCGGTGCGACCGGGATGCCCACCACCTGGCCCATGGCTTCGCGCGTGGCGCTGCGCACTTCGTCGGCGAGCATACCGTCAGTCGGCAGGTCGGCGCCGTAAAGCATTGCCCGGAAGTTAATCCGACCGGCGGCGCGCTGGCGAACAAACGCCAGGCGCGGCTGCAGCGCGGCGGCGAGCTCGGTCACGCGATCTTCCCCGAGCTGCGTCCCCAGATGCGCCATCAACGTGCGCCGCAGGTCCTCGCCGCTCGCATCGACGCTGGCCGTGCCGACCTCGTCCGCGAGCCGGGTGCGTTCCGCCGCCGTGAGCGTGATCGTGCCCGGCCCGTGCCCGCCCTGAACGAAATCGCGCAGGACCGCGGTGATCTCGAGCTTGAGCTTGTCGAGGTCGGCGGCGGGCAGCACGGCGGCCTGGCGTGTGATGCGCTCCACCGAGGCGATCTCGCCCGCGTTGAGCGGCCGTCCCGAGCGCGCGCAGATTCGGATGATTCGTTCGCGCGCATCGCCAGCGAGCACCCCCTTGCCCAAAAGGCGCGTGGCGCGCGTCAGGTGAGGATCCGTGAGATCGACCTCGATGAGCGCGCTGCGCAGCTCGGTGCGCACGTACTGATCGAGCCGATCGTAGATCGCGAGCCGGTCGGCCGGCGGATCGTCGTCGAAGCGCACCACGACCAACCCTTCGCGATGATCGGGCGCGAGCTCGAGCGCGACCGCCGGATCGCCGCGCGCCTGGTCGAGCAGCACGCCGATCGCGCCTGCCGACTCGGGCACGCGGCTCACGTCGCCGCCGCCGAGCGCGATTCCGAAGAAGAGATCGGCCGCCGACCAGGCGCTGTCGACGCCGGGTTGCGCGCGCAGGAAGTCGGCCAGGCGGCGCACTTCGCGCAGCACGGCCGGCCGTTCGAAATCGCCGCGGACGCTGACGAACAGAAATGGCGTGCGGTGCCACTGCTGCGTACCGATGCGAGCCTGGGGAGCCAACCACACGGCCGCGATGACCAGCGCGCCGGCGAGCGAGATCGCGATCGCGTGTGGCCGCGGCGCCAGGCGCCGCGCGAGCCCGTCGACGCCAGCGGGGCGATCGCCGGCGAGCCCGATGAGCGCGGCCACCACGGCCGCCGCTGACGCGCGCCAGGCCACGCCGCGCACGGGAGCAACCGCGCACAGGATCAGCAGCGCGGCCGCGCCGGCGGCCGCGCCGACGACCACCAGCGGCCGGCGCCCGGGCGGGTAACTCCGGCGCCCCGACGGCGCTCGAAATCGAGGCAGCCACCGGCCAAGCGCCAGCACCAGCAGGACGGACGCGCCGGCAAAGACCGCCGCGCCCCAGCGCGAGGCCGCGTCGCCCGGCTCGGGCCAGAGCGCGTCGCCACCGGCGCGCACGCCCGACGCATAGAGCAGCTGCAACCCCGACGAGGCGATCGCGCGCTCGACCGGGATACGGACCGCGCCGCGCGCGACCAGGTTGGGGTCGGCGTCGATGAGAAAGCGCACGCGGCTGCCGTCGGGCGCCAGGAACCAACCGAGCGCGTCGGCGCGCCGCACGACGCGCTGGCGCACCGCCTCGTCGTCGCCCTCGCTGCCGCCGCGCTCGAGCACCCGGCGTGCGCTGACCCGCCCGCGATCGTCGACTGCCAGATCAGCGAGCTGGGCCGGTCCGAATACCCGCCGCACGCCGGGAATGCGCCGCAGCTCCTCCTCGGCGACCGCGATCGCGCGCCGGTTATCGAGCGCGAAGGCGTTGTTGACCTCGACCGAGATCTCGAACAGCGACTCCTGGTCGAAGCGCGCCGCGACCTCTCGCCCGCGCGCGACCGCGGGGCTGTCGAGGGGTGCCCAGCCGAACGTGCCGGCCGCGCGCGCCGGACCCGACGCCACCAGCAACCCGCCGCCGGCGCACGCCAGAGCCGCGCATGCCCGGGCGAGGGATCTCACGCGGGATCGCGCGGACGAAGCCGGGCTTGCCCGGCTGAGTCCATCGCGGGAGGGTTTGGGAACCCTCTCAGGGTTCCCATTTTCAGACGTCATCACCGCACGAAGGTCGCGGCGCGCGCGGTGACGATCGTACGTTCGATCTGCGCATCGTCGAGGATCCCCGCGCGCGACAGCAGATCGTACTCGTAGCGCAGGTGGGTGTTGAGCAGGTACGGGCCGTCGGTGTTGATCGTGAACCGCACGCCGGCCTGCTCGAAGATGCGCAGCGCCGAGCCGAGCTCGACGAGATCCGCGACCGCATGCGTGCGCAGGTTCGAGCTCGGGCAGATCTCGAGGATCGTCCCCGCCTCGACCAGCTTGCGCACCGCCTCTTCGCTGCGCGCGGCGGCGATCCCGTGGCCGATGCGCAAGGGCGTGAGCTTCTCCAGCACGGCGAGCACGCCCGGCACCGCGGTGTACGCGGTCTCGCCAGTGTGGACGGTGGTGCCGAGCCCGGCGGAGCGCGCGCGCTGGAACAGATCGCGGTATCCCTCGACGTGCTCGCCGAGCTCGAGGGTGTGCACCTCCGGCCCCGCGAGATCGATGCCGACCACGCCGCGCGATTTGTATTTCACGGCCTTCTTCACCAAGATCTCGTTCAGCTCCAGCGAGAACTCGCGCGCGAGGCAGAAGATCAGCCCCGCGCGTACGCCGTACTCCAGGCAGGCGCGGTCCATCCCGCGCAGCGCCGCGTGAATGATGTGGTCGAGGTCGCGCTCGCCGCCCAGGTTGCGCTTCATCGGGTTGAAGCGCAGCTCGATCAGCGAGACGTTGCTCGAGCGGAACTCCTTGCCGATGATCTCGTAGACCGACCGCTCGATGGCCGCCGGCGACGACTGAATCTTCTCGGTCCACTGGTGCAGGATCGCCAGGTAGTCCCCGAGGGAGCTGACCTTCTCGGGCGCGGCCGTGACCAGGTCGCGGAACTCCCAGTAGGTCTGGACCGGTAGCTTGAACCCCTGATCATGCGCGATCGACCAGAGGATGTGCGGCGCAACCGCGCCCCCGACGTGAATGTGTAGGTCGGCGAGCTCGACGCGGGGATCCAGCATCCGTCTTCATTGTAGCGGACCCGAGGCCGCCTCGCCTGTTTCCGCAGCATGACAACCGCAATCCGCGGCGATCTGGCGTTGTTTCTTTCGCCGGTCTCGGTGTGGGTCAGGGCTCGGAGCCGGACGCCGCCGCCTTGGCGCCGTTCTTGACGTGGCCGCTACGATTGAGAAGGCTGCGCAGCTCTTGGCCCGGCGAGAACGTGATGGTCGACGTGGCCGGGATGACGATCGGGTCGCCGGTCTGCGGGTGAGGCACCGTGCGTTCGCCGCGCCGCCGCTTGGAGAACGTCCCGAACCCGGGATAGGTCAGCTTGGCGACAGCGTTCCGCGTGACCTTGGTGCGGATGAAGTAGTCGCCCATCTCCAGGAACACAGCGTCGATGATCTGCCCGACCGCTTTCTTCGTGAGGCCGCGAGGAAGGTGCTTCTTCCCGTGGACGCGCTCGATGAGCTCTGCCTTGGTCATTTACGGCCCCCTCGGGTTTCCGGCCAAACGGGGCGCTAGACTACGGATTCGGGTTTAGGGTGTCAACGACACGACGCCGAAAGATCCGCCGCGATTTACGCGTAAAACAAGACGAAACGCGCGCGCAATCTAACCCCGGTTGCTCACAGCGAAATGGCGCGCGCCGGTCGCCATCTTTCGACGCCGCCGCGCTGGTGGCGCTTTGTTCCGTCAGGTGAACGGAGGTATTCTAGAGCAGAGGGGACCATGACCGCGCCCGCCAAGGTGACCTACGTCAGTCTCAGCGCCGACAACCCCGAAGTGCGTGCCGGCTTCGACGCGGCGATCGCCGCCGTCGCCGGCCAGCTCGGCGCAACGCGCCCGATGCGCATTGCCGGCGCCGAGCGCCAGGCGTCGTCGACGACGGACAGCCTGAGCCCCGCCGACACGCGCGTCGTCGTGGCGCGGGTGCCCAGCGGCACGGCGGGCGACGTCAACGACGCGGTCGCCGCAGCGCGCGCGGCGTTTCCGGCCTGGAGCCGCACGCCCTGGACAGAGCGCGCGCGGCTCATCGAGCGCGCGGCCGACATCATTCGCGAGCGGGTTTACGAGCTGTCGGTCTGGCTGATCTGGGAGATGGGCAAGAACCGCGTCGAGGCTCTGGGGGAGATCTTCGAGACGGCGGATCTGCTCACGTACTACGCCACGCAGATGCGCGAGAACCGCGGCTTCGTGCGCGAGATGGACAAGCTGGCGCCGACCGACCGCAACGTCAGCGTGCTGCGCCCTTACGGCGTCTGGGCAGTGATTGCGCCCTGGAACTTTCCCTATGCACTCATGGGCGCGCCCGCGGCGGCGGCGCTGCTGACCGGCAACACCGTCGTGATGAAGCCGTCGTCGGAGACTCCGCTCTCCGCGCTCCTGCTGTGCGCGATCTTCGAGGAGGCGGGTCTACCGCCCGGAACCATCAGCTGCGTCACCGGTGGTGGCCGCACCGTCGGGGACGCGCTGGTCATGCACCCCGGCGTCGACGGCGTGACCTTCACCGGCTCGTATGACGTCGGCTTCAAGCAGCTCTACCAGCGCTTCTCGACGCGCTACCCCAAGCCTTGCATCGTCGAGATGGGCGGCAAGAACCCGGCGATCGTCATGGACAGCGCCGACGTCGACCGCGCCGTGCAGGGCGTGCACCGCTCGGCCTTCGGCATGAACGGGCACAAGTGTTCGGCCTGTTCGCGCGTGTACGTGCACCGTGCGATCGTCGACGAGTTCGTGCGCCGTCTCGAGCGCGCCGCCAACGAGACGCGCATCGGCGACCCACTGGCGCCCGAGACCTTCGTCGGCCCGTTGGCGACGCGCGCGAGCTACGACGACTACCAGCGCTACGTCGCGCAGGCGGGCAAGGCGGTGCGTGCCGGAGGCGAGGTGTTGCGCGGCGACACGTTCGCGCACGGCTACTTCGCGCGTCCGACGATCCTCGCTGGCCTTCCGCCCGAGCACGCGCTCTGGAGCGAGGAGCTGTTCGTGCCGATCGTCGCGGTACAGGCGGTGGCAAGTCTAGATGAGGCGCTCGAGCTCGCCAACGCGACCACGTTCGGACTCACGGCGGGCCTGTTCAGCCGCAAGCAAGACGAGATCGATGCGTTCCAGGACCGCATCGAAGCTGGCGTGATCTACGTGAACCGCGGCGCTGGCGCGACGACCGGCGCCTGGCCCGGCGTGCAGCCGTTCGGCGGCTGGAAAGGCAGCGGCTCGACGGGCAAGAACATCGGCGGGCACTACACGATCCAGTGCTACCTGCGCGAGCAGAGCCGGACGGTGGTCGAATGACGTTCGCCGAGGCGCAGATGACGATCGCCGCCGCCGAGGCCGACGCCAACCAGCTGGCGCGGCAGGCGCTGGCCGGGCAGCCGATCACCATCGTCACCGAGCCGCCCGGCCCGCTGGCGCGTGCGCTGATCGCCCGCGAGCGTCCGTTCGTGTCACCGTCGCTGGTCGACTGCTATCCGTTGGCGGTGCGTCGCGCGAGCGGCTGCATGGTCGAGGACCTCGACGGAAACATCTACCTCGACTGCGAGGCCGGTGTGGCGACGGCGTCGACCGGCCACTGCCACCCCGCGGTTGCGAGGGCGATCGCCGAGCAGGCGCAGGTGCTGATCCACATCTGCGGCACCGACTTTCACTATCCGGGTTACGGCGCGCTCTGCGAACGGCTCGCGGCGCTGGCGGCGCGCGCGTTCGCGCCGCTGGGCGGTGGGGGCAGCGAGGGTTGGCAGAGTTTCCTCACGAACTCCGGCACCGAAGGCGTCGAGGCGGCGATCAAGCTCAGTCGCTACGCAACCGGCCGATCGCACCTCATCGCATTTCGCGGCGGCTTTCACGGCCGCACGCTGGGCTCGCTGTCGCTGACCGCGAGCAAGGCGAAGTACCGCAAGCACTTCGGGCCGCTGCTGCCGGGCGTGCACCACGCCAGCTACGGCGTCGCCGACAGCGTCGAGAACGAGCTCTTCGCGCACACGGTCGCGCCCGAAGACGTGGCGGCGATCGTCGTCGAGCCGGTTCAGGGCGAAGGGGGCTACGTCGTCCCGCCCGCCGACTTCCTGGTGCGGTTGCGCGCGATCTGCGACGCGCACGGCATCTTGCTGGTGTTCGACGAGGTGCAGACCGGCATGGGCCGCACCGGGAAGATGTTCGCCTCGGAGCACTTCGGCGTCGTCCCCGACATCATGGTGCTGGCGAAGGGGATCGCGTCAGGCATGCCGCTCGGCGCGATGATGGCCAAGAAGGAGCTGATGAAGTGGACCGCCGGCACGCACGGCTCGACGATCGCCGGCAACCCGGTCTGCATCGCGGCGGCGATGGCGACGATCGATCTCTTGGAAGGCGGGCTGGTCGACAACTCGGCGCGCGTCGGCGCGCTGCTCAAGAACGAGCTCACCACCAGCCTGGCTGGGCATACCGCGGTCGAAGAGGTGCGGGGGCTCGGCCTGATGATTGGTGTCGAGATGCGCACGCCGGAGTTGGCCGACGCCGTCGCGCAGCTTTGCTTCCGCCGCGGCCTGCTCGTGCTCGAGTGTGGGAAGAAGACGATCCGCTTCGCCCCTCCCCTGCTGCTCTCCGAGGCGCAGGCGGTCGTCGCGGCGCAGGTGTTCACGCAGGCCTGTACCGACGTCGCGCGAGACGCGCGACCGTGAGCCGAGAGCACGACGACGGCGACGGCGGGCGACCGCTGGCGGCGCAGCAGGCCGAGCGCGTCTTCTACACCTGGTCGGCGCAGAAGGCGGCCGTGCCGCTGGAGATCGTGTCGGGCGCGGGCGCGCGCTTCCTGACCGCCGATGGCGCGCGCTGGTTCGACCTCGGCAGCATGACCTGGAACGCCAACCTCGGTCACGGCCACCCGCGCATGCGCCGCGCGCTCGCCGCCGCCGCCGAACGGGGCTTGCTCACCTATCCGACCTCGGTCTTCCCCGACAAAGCGCGCGCGGGCCAGTTGCTGGTCGACGTCGCCCCGCCGGGGATGGCCAAGAGCTTCATTTGCCTCTCGGGCGCCGAGGCCAACGAGAACGCGGTGAAGATGGCGCGCCTTTTCACCGGGCGAAAGAAGGTCGTCGCGCGCACGCGCAGCTACCACGGCGCGACGCTCGCGATGCTGTCGCTGTCGGGCGATCCGCGGCGCGAGCGGTTCGAGCCCGGGCTGCCCGGCGTGGTCCGCATGGCCGACCCCTACTGCTTTCGCTGCCCATTTGGCAAGCAGCCGGCGAGCTGTCATCACGAGTGCGCCGACGATCTCGAGACCGCGCTCGTTCGCGAGGGGCCTGACACCGTCGCCGCGGTGATCCTCGAGGGCGTGGTCGGCGCCAATGGCGTCTTCGTGCCGCCCGCCGGCTACTGGAAGAAGATCCGCGCGATCTGCGATCGCCACGGCGTGTTGCTGATCGCCGATGAGGTGCTCTCGGGTTTCGGGCGCACCGGCCGCTGGTTCGCCGTCGACCACGAGAGCGTCACGCCGGATCTGCTCACCGTCGCCAAGGGCGTGACCGGCGGCTACGCGCCCGGCGGCGCGGTCGTCGTCACCGAGCGCATCGCGCGCCACTTCGACGACGAGGTGCTCTGGTGCGGCCTGACCAGCTACGCGCACCCGCTCACCTGCGCGGCGATCGTCGCCGCGATCGAAACCCTGCGCGAGGAGCGCCTGATCGAGCATGCCGCCGCGCTCGGCGACTGGCTCGGGCCGCGGCTGCGCACCTTCGCCGCCGCGCGGCCGTACATCGGCGACGTGCGCGGCGTCGGGTTGCTATGGGCCTTCGAGCTCTGCGCGCCCGGGTCTCGCCACGAGCCCGCCTCTGCGGCTACCATGGCGCGACTCGCGGCGCGGCTGCGCGCCCACCATCTGCACATGCACAAACGCGACAACGTCCTCTACATCGCCCCGCCGCTGGTGATCGCGCGCGACGAGATCGACGAGGCGCTGGTCGCGCTCGGGGCCGCGCTCGACGAGGTGCACGCGTGAAGCCCAAGGTCTACCCCAATGTCGACGCGGCGCTCGACGGGCTCGCCGACGGCATGTCGATCATGTCGGGCGGCTTTGGCCTCTCGGGCAACGCCGAGGCCTGCATCGAGGCGATCGCTCGTCGCGGGGTCAAGGGGCTGACCATCATCAGCAACAACTGCGGCAACCAGGGCCAGGGGCTCGCGGTACTGCTGAAGAACCGCCAGGTGCGCAAGGTGAACTGCAGCTTCATCGGCGGCAATCCTGATCTCGCCGAGCAGTACCTGGCCGGAGAGATCGAGGTCGAGCTCAACCCGCAGGGAACGTTCGCCGAGCGCATCCGCGCGGGCGGCGCCGGCATCGGCGGGTTCTTCACGCCGACCGGCGCCGGGACCACCGTCGCCGAGGGGAAGGAGACGCGCGTGATCGACGGCCGGCTGCAGGTCTTCGAGAAGCCGCTGCGCGCGGATCTGGCGATCGTCCGCGCCGCCGTGGGTGATCACTTCGGCAACCTGCGGTTTTACCGCACGTCGCGCAACTTCAGCCCGCTGATGGCCACGGCGGGCAAGCTGACCATCGCCGAGGTCGACCGGCTCGTTCCGACCGGCACGCTGGATCCCGACGACATTCACCTGCCCGGGCTGTTCGTGCAGCGGATCGTGCACGTGCCCGAGCACAAGAACGTGATCGAGTTTCGCACCACGCGTGACGGAGCCAAGCGCGACGGAGGCAAGCCGTGAGCTGGTCGCGCGACGACATGGTCAAGCGCGCCGCGGCCGAGGTCGCCGACGGCCAGATCGTGAACCTGGGCATCGGGCTGCCGACCGAGGTCGCCAACTTCATCCCCGCCGGCGTCGACGTCTTCCTCCACTCGGAGAACGGCCTGCTGGGCATGGGCCCGTTCCCCCTCGACAAGGAAGTCGACGCGCAACTGATCAACGCCGGCAAGCAGACCGTGACCGCGCTGCCCGGAGCCAGCGTCTTCGATTCAGCGCTGTCGTTCGCGATGATCCGCGGCGGCCACGTCGACCTCGCGATCCTGGGCGGGCTCGAGGTCGCCTGCAACGGCGATCTCGCCAACTGGACGGTGCCCGGCAAGATGATCACCGGTATGGGCGGCGCGATGGACCTGGCGGCGGGCGCGCGCCGCGTGGTCGTGCTGCAGAGCCACGCGTCCAAGGACGGCAACTCCAAGCTGGTCACGGCGCTGACCCTGCCGCCCACCGCGCTCGGCTGCGTGGCGCGCGTGATCACCGAGCTCGGTGTGTTCGATGTTGGCGGCGATCATTTCCGCTGCGTCGAGCGCGCGCCCGGCATCGACGACGCGCAGATCCTGCGCAGCACCGGCGCGCGGGTCCGGTTCTGACACCGGACCGGCGACGCGGGGTCCTCGTCAGGGGTCCTGCGTCAGGTGGATGTTGTGGTCGCCGATCTGCCCCGTGATGCTTCCGTTCGCGCCGTTGAGCGACAGTGGCAGATCGAATGCGATCGAAGTCCGGCTGAGGTCGGCGACGCAACCGGCACCCGAGCACGCGCAAACTCGCCCCGGCAAATCGATGCAGAGCGCGAGCTTGCCGCAGTCCACGCCGACCATCGCGTTCGTGGTTGGATCGAATAGGTAGCAGGGCCCGTTGGTCCCGAGACCGTTGTAGCCCCAGTTGGGAACGCAGTATGTGCTGTCCGGCGTCGACGTCTGCAACCCACACCAGCCCGACCAGAGCTCGGGCAACCAGATCGTGAACCGCAACCGCTGGTTCACCAGCGAGCCGCCGGCCATCGTGTAGGTGAAGCCGTCGACGGGATTCTGAAGCGGCGCGGAGTAGTTGATCCCGGGCGGATAGCCAACGCTGGGATCCGTCGCCGGGGCCGGCGCCGCCGCCGAGCCGAACTTCACGGTGCCGACGACGACGCCCGTCGGATCGAAGGAGAACGAAATCCTCACGGCGTCCGAGCCCGAGGGCGGCGTGTAGCTCTCGATGTACCCGGACCAGGACTCGGTCGTCCCGAGCGACGCAACGTCACCCGGGTACCCCGCGTCGAACGGGGGCGACGGCGGCTGCGCGCCGGCCTGGCCACCCATGCCGACCGCCTGGCCCCCCATGCCGGACTGGGCGCCCGCCTGGCCACCCATGCTGCTGGCTTGACCGCCCATGCCGGTTTGGCCTCCGTTACCGAGGGTGCCCAGAAGATGGTCGCTGCTGCATCCGCCGCCGAGCAACCCGCCCACGAAGACCGCTGCGAGGATCCGCCGTTCGCGTTCGCCCCAGTTCTTGAATCGCTTCATCGTGCCCTCCTGCCCCGCCCTGGTGCGACGGCGCGCTCGGACCTTTCATCTCGTCGGATCATCGGTGCAGCATCGACCGCGCCTCGGCCGCGAACCGCCCGTCGGGAAATCGCGCGAGGTAGGTCTCGAGGTCCGCGCGCGCGCCCATGACGTCGCCGGCCTGCGCGCGGCAGCTGGCCCGGCCGTGCAGAGCACGTTCGACGATCGCGTCGTGCTCGCCCGCGCGCGAGAGCAGTCGATCGAAGTCGACCGCCGCCGCCACGCAGCGCCCCTGTTCCGCGCGCAGCTCCGCGCGCGCCGCCAGCAGACCGCGGCTAGACCCCGTGGGCGCGAGCGCCAGACCCTCGAGCCGCGCCAGCGCGTCGGCGTGGCGGCCGAGGCGCAACAGCGCCTCGACGCGCGCGGTGTCGGCCTCCACCGCGAGCGCACCCACGGCGCCGAAGCGCCTTGTATGCTCGTCGAGCGTGGCCAGCGCCCCCGCGGGATCGTCGTCCTGCCGCAGCTTGCGCAGCGCGAGCGTGAGCAGCCCCGATTCCTCGGCGAGCCGAGACGTGGCCAGCCCCGGTGGCGGATGTTCCACGGAGTCCCCCGCGGCGCCGGGCGCCGGCCGCGCCGCGCGATCGTCGACCGCGACCTCGGCGCGTGCGTGCGTCGTCGGGCGCGAGGCCGCGATTCGCGCAGACCTCGGCGGGCGTGGCAACGCCGCCGGCCCCGGTCGTGCCGGCGCGTAAGCCGGCGGCACCGGCTCCTCCGCCGGCGGAACCAGCGCCGCGGGGGGAGCAGCAGCCGCGATCACCGCCCCAGCGCGCGCGTGCGCGCGCCCGCGCACCGCCTGCGGCTCTCCCGCTGCCGGGAACGTGCGCCGCTCCGACCCCGACGCGGACCAGCCCAGGAAATGGCGCGCCGCCGCCAGCAGAGCACCGGCCACCAGCATCACCACGAGCCCCGCCGCAATCTGCGCGAGCCGCGCGCCGCGCGGCGCCCGCAGCCGGTCGCGCCTCAGCCGCGCGCGCCCGGCCGCGAGCTGGGTGTCGCTCATCGGCTCGCGCACGATCGCTTGCCGCAGCAGCGCACCCGCGCGCCCCTCGTCGCCGTCGACCTCATCCAGCGCGGTCCAGGCCCGGCGCACCGGGGTACGGTCGGCCGCGCGCAGCGCGGTGAAGCGTGCCCAGGATCGTCGCAGCCACGGCGGTCGCATCATCGGAGTCCTCCTCCATCGCGTTCGAGCTCGGCCAGAAACAGCAACCGCCCGCGGCGCAGGCGCACCCATATCGTCGCGAGCTTGATACCGGTCAACGCGGCGATCTCTTCGCCCGACATGCCTTCGAGCTCGAAGAGGATCAGCAGGCTCCGATACTTCTCACCCATCCGATCGAGCACGCGGTAGACGGCGTCGCGCGCCTGCTGCCGCTCGACCTCCTCGATCGGGGTCAGGCGGCTCATCGCCGCGGTCGACTGCTCGACGTCGCCGCGCCAGAGGCGGGTCATGAAACGGCGCGCGCGGTCACGGCGCCGCCGTGCCGACACGACGCGCTCGGTGATGCGGTAGAGCCAGGTCGTGATCTTGGCGTCACCGCGAAACTCCGCCAGGCGGCGATGCGCGATGAGAAAGACCTCGTGCACCAGATCATCGACGTCGACCCGCGGACCGCCGAGATGCGCGACCCAGCGCGCCACCGCCGGGGCGTGCTGCCGGTAGAGCGCGTCCAGATCGGGGCGTACCATCACCCCCTCGGGTGCGGACGCGGCGCGGGATCGGGCGGGAGACATCTCGATCTCGTCCCGTGGCGCGAGCCAACCGAAACCTTTCAAGGAAAACGCCCCAGGCTCAGTCCCGAGGCCAGCTGGAGCTCGATGTGGGGAAGGTGCCCCTGCGCGGCCAGGCCGGTTACAACGAGCCGGTCGTCGCCGGGGAAGACCAGAACCTGAGCCGCGACCCAGACCGCCGACGTCCCCCAGGCCCAAGCGGTGCGCAGCGCCGCCGCGCCGCCCAGCTGGAGGCTGCTCGCCGACGAGGGCGAGGGCAGACCACGGCCACCCACGGTGAGGAGCGCGGCGACCGCCTGCGCTTGCAGGTCGATCCGCGTGGCGGCGAGGTTGAACCGGACGTCGGGCCCCAGCCCGAGCGTAACCCGCGACCAGTGGGCGACGTCGGAAAGCGAGCCGACCGACGAATCACGCGATGTGGTCGCGGTGATCGTCCCCGAAGCTCCCAGGTGCGCGCCGGGCGGAAGCACGTCGCCCTGCACCGTCGCGCCGGGCGTGACCTGCCCGCCAGTCAGCGCCGCCAGCAGCCCGACGCCGACCGAGAACCGTAGCGCGCCCGGCGGCGCGGCGGGCACGATGGGCGCGTGCGGCGCTTCGCGATCGACGAGCGACGATGGCGGCGGGGTCGGCGCGGGGGGCGACGGGGCCGGGGGCGCAGGTAACGCAATCGACGTGGAGACCCGCGGATCGAGATCGGCCTCCCAGGCGCCGATGATCACCGCGACGGCCGAGGCGAGATCGCTGCACGACCCCTGCGTCGCGAGCGACCGATCGGCGATGCGCTCGCCGCTCGCGCCCCGAAGCACGACGTCGACGGTTCCGTCGCCCGGACAGGTCAGCACGGCGCGGTGGCGCTCCGCCGTCGCCGGTTCCTGGGACGAGTGAGACGCGGGTCCGACGGCGAGCGCGACGAGCTGCGCCTCCACGTTCGCGGGCGCCGGGCACCCGCACGCGCCGCTGACCGCGACCGGTGCCTCCGACGATGGCGTCGTGGCCGGCTCGCCCGCGACCATGGCCAGGACCCCGAAGACAATCTCGAGCACCGCGAACCTCCGTCAACCGTTCATTTCAGAGTAAGTCGTCTCGCACCGTCGCTGGACGCGCCTTGGGCATCATACGGCGGTTCGCGACCTCGGGGGCGCGTCACAAATCTGCGCCGCGTTCGCTCGCTCGCGACTCACGGATCGGCAGGAGGAGCGCATGGCCCAACCATCCGCCGTCGTCGTCGTTGTCGCGTTCGCGTGCACCATCTCGATCTCGTTCGCCGCCGCCGTCCCGGCGGTGCCGGACACGCCACTCACGGCCGCACCGTCGGAGCGCAGCGGCGCCAACTTGCTGGCCAACCCGAGCTTCGACGGCGCGTCGTTGCGTCCCTGGAACGTCAACATCGCGTCGGCGTCGATCGGCCACACCACGCGCGCGGGCGGCGAGCTCTGCCTGGAGCTGGAGCACGCCGCGCCCCGTCGCAGCGACGTCATCCTACGGCAGAGCCCGCTCACCCTTCAGGCCGGGCACCGTTACCAGGTCCGCTTCCGCGCGCACGCCGCCGCGCCGACACGCTTGCGGGTGCGCGTGGGCAAGATGGGCGCCCTCGACTCCCAGATCTGGTCGAGCATCGCGACCGCCGAGACCGCGGCGGCGACGCTGGCGGCCAGCTTCACCGCGCCCGCCGACGAGGACAACGCCGAGCTGACGTTCGAGCTCGGCGGCGATCTCCAGGGCGCCGCGGCCACCACGGTATGCCTCGACGACGTCGAGCTCAACGACCCGCAGTTCGAGCCCCCGCGCGAGCGCGCCGCCGCGGCGCCGCCGCGCGTCCGTGTCAATCAGGTCGGTTACCTGCCATCGTCGGCCAAGATCGCGACGCTACCGGCGGAGACCAGCGCGCCGCTCGACTGGCAACTGCTGGATCGCGCCGGGCGCGTGGTCGCCGTCGGGCGGAGCCGCCCCTTCGGCGAAGACGCTGCCGCCGGCGAACTGGTGCACCAGATCGACTTCTCCGCGGTGACCGCCGCGGGCAACGGCTACCGGCTGCGCGTGGGCAACGACGAGAGCCCGCCGTTCGCGATCGGCGCCGGCATCTACCACCGGATGAAGTACGACGCGCTGGCGTTCTTCTACCTGCAACGCAGCGGTGTCCCCATCGAGATGCCCTACGCCGGCAGCGAAGCCTACGTGCGTCCGCCCGGACATCCCGGCGACAAGAGCGTCGCCTGCGCGCCCGAGGCGCCCTGTTCCTATCGGCTGGACGTGAGCGGCGGATGGTACGACGCCGGTGACCACGGCAAGTACGTCGTCGACAGCGGCTTCGCGGTCTGGATGCTGCAGAACCAGTACGAGACGCTGTCGCGCTTCGGCAAGACCGCGCGCGACTTCGCCGACGGGACGATGAACATCCCCGAGCGCAAGAACCGCAAGCCCGATCTGCTCGACGAGGCGCGTTTCAACCTGGAGTTCATGTTGCGCATGCAGGTACCGCCGGGACAGCCGCACGCCGGCATGGCGCACCTCAAGGTCCACGACAACCGCTGGACGCCCATCCCGACGCTGCCCGACCAGGACACGACGCCGCGCTACCTGCGGCCGCCCACGACGGCGGCGACTCTGAACCTCGCGGGTGCGGCCGCGCAGGCGGCGCGCATCTGGCGAACGCTCGATCCCGCCTTCGCCGCGCGCTGCCTCACCGCCGCCGAGACCGCGTTCGCCGCGGCGCTCGCCAACCCGAAGATGATGTCCGAACGTGAGACGCCGGGCGGCGGCACCTACGCCGACGGTGGGCTCGATGACGAGCTCTACTGGGCCGCCGCCGAGCTCTACATCACCACCGGCAAGCCGACCTACAAGGCCGAGCTCGATCGCTCGCGCTTCGCCAGCAACGGCGGCAGCGACGGGGCGTCGGTGACCGAGCTGCAGCTGATGAACTGGGACCACGTTGCCGGGCTGGGCATGTTGAGCCTGCTGGTGGCGCCGAGCTCGTTGCCCGAGAGTGAAACCGCGACGCTGCGCCTCCGGATCGCCGCGGCGGCCGATCGGTTGCGCGGCTTCATCGACCGGCGCGGCTACCGCATGCCGCTGTCGTCGGATCGGGTCTACGTCTGGGGCTCCAACGTCGGCGTGCTCGACGCCGGCATCGTCCTGGCCATGAACCACTACCTGACGCACGACCCGCTGTCCGCCCGCGCCGCGCTCGACTGCCTGGACTACCTGCTCGGCCGCAATCCGCTCGCACAGAGCTACGTGTCGGGCTACGGTGCGCGCGCGATGCGCAACCCGCATCACCGGATCTGGGCGCACTTGAAAAATGCGTCGCTGCCCGAGGCGCCGGCCGGAGCGATCGCCGGCGGCCCCAACTCGATGATGCAGGATCCGTACATCCGCGCGCTCGGCAAGACCGGCTGCCCGCCGCAGACCTGCTACGTCGACAACACCGACTCGTATTCGACCAACGAGGTCGCGATCAACTGGAACGCGTCGCTGGCGTGGCTGGCGGCGTTCGCGGACGACCTCGCGCGCACCCGCTGAATCTCCCCGAATAGGTCGAGCGCCGTTCGTTGAACAGACATGAGGCGCGTCGGGCGGACACGGCTGTGCGGCTCCGCGTCGACGCGCCTCTGCGCGGCAGGCTCGGTGCTGGTGATGCTGGCGACACCCGGGTTCGGCGGGCGCGCGACCGCCGGCGACCTCGAGGCGCAGGCGACGCCCGAGCAATCGTTCGGGCTCACGGGCGGGGTGGTGGTGCTCACCTTGTCGGCGAATGCCGAGCTCCAGACGCGCTGGGGCCCCGTGGCCGCGCTCGGTGTCGGGGAGCGACGCGGCCTGGCGTTCAACGCCTACGTCGGCGAGACGGTGCGCCTTGGTTCTGCCCGCTGGTCATTGCGGCCGGGATTTCGCTTCCTCCGATCGTGGCAGACCGTCGACATCTGCCCGACCGGTTGCCGATTTGACTTCTACGTCGGCGAGATCGGGCTGCGCTATCGAGGGCCTTCCGGCTTCCTCTTCGAGTTTGCGGTACCGCTCTTCGGCTGGATTCCGGTCGGGCCGGACCGGGGCGAGACGACCCCGCACTCGGTCTTTTACACCCTCGCCACCAGCGAGCTGATGCTCGCGAGCACGGTGCTCTTCGGCTTCACGTTCGATCTCTGAGCGCGATCGATTCGAGCGCGCGCGCCGACACCGCGGCGTGACGCTCGAGCATCGCGGCGAGCGCCCGTTGCCGCTCGATCTTGGCTCGCATCCAGTCCGCGAACGCGGCGCGGTCGAACGCCGACGCGTCGTGTGGCACGGCGGGCAGCGCGCGCACCGACCGCATCACGACGGCGGCCCGGTCAGCCGCATCGGCCATGTCTCGATACGCGGCTGCGACACGCAGCATGCCATCGTGCTCGGCGTGCGCGGTGGGCGATGCCGTCCCGACCCAGCGCGCGTGCGACGCCAGATTCAGCGCGACGTGCCTCATGAGATCACGCCAGGCCTCCGGGACCTCCGCGCTGGCTGCGATCTCATCGCCGCAGGTCGGCGACTCCTTCTCGAGGGCTTCGGTCATCGGGGTCCTCCTGATCGACGACAACGCTCGACCGCGCCGTTCGTGACCGGTCGGCCGCACGGGTCTAGCGGATCTCGACGACGCCGATCGGTTCGCCGAGGAAGCGGGACGCGACGCCCACGAACAGCGCGGCCATCGGCGCGGGCAGCGATTGCGTCATCCGCTGCACCTCGCCGAGATCGACCTCGATGCCGGACAGCGTTTCGCTGCAGCGAACGGAGAAGCCGTCGCCCGGCGCGAGGTCGCAAGTGGCCGAACCGGCGTCACCGGTGACGGTCGCGATGCGCCCCTGCGCATCCAGCGTGCCGCGCAGCGAGACCATCTGATCGCCGCCGACGAGCAATGCCGGCATGTTGTAGTCGATGCGAAAGGTTCCGCTGGCGTTCTCGATCGACGGGTTGCCGATCGGGTAGCGGACCTCGGGCGTGTCGGGGCCGGCGGGAACGATGTAGATGCCCGGCGCCGAATCGAGCGCGCCGCCCGACACGAAGCCGGCCGCGTCGGATGCGTCGGCCGACGCGGTCTGGCCTCCGAGACCGTCGGCGCCGCCGGATCCGATCGCCCCACCTGCTCCCGCGCTGCCACCGGCGCCGGACAGCGGAGTCCCGGCGCCCGCGCTGCTGCAGGCTGCCAATGCGCCGAAGAGCCACGCGAAGCGACCGGCCTTGCGGATCATCCTGACCTCCTCGATCACGGGGCACCCCGCCGCGATGGTGAGCGCGTCTGCCGCGACAGCGCATCACCCGCGGCCACTTTCGCACGATAGCGCGTACCGCGCCCATCTCCGACGCGATCGACCAGCCCTTGGCGGTGCATCTCCGACAGGTCGCGGCTCACCGTGCGCAGCGACGCGCGTACGACGATCGCGAGCTCGCCGACCGATCGCTCGCCCGCTTGCACGATCTCCTGCGCCAGGCGCGCCCACCGGACTGCGCGCGCCTCGTCCGCCGTGCTCGACCGGACAGAGCCGCCGACCGGCAGCACCGCGACCTCTTCCAGCGAGACCGGCTCGCCCGCGAGATCGTAAGCGTGCGCGTGCACGGTGATGCCCTCGGCCAGTCCGTAGCCGCTCTCGATCGTCTCGATCCACATGTGACCGCGTCCGAGCGCCGCGCGCAGCCGCGAGATCGTCGTCTTGACCACCGAGTCATGACGCTCGGGCCGATAGTGGGGGACACCCCACACCGCGGCCAGGAGCGCCTCCTTGGAGAGCGGCCGCCGGGCCAGCGCGGTCAGCACCGACCGGCCGCGCGGCGGCAACCCGGTCAGGCGCCGCACGTCCCCTTCGGCCTCGAGGACCTCGGCGTCGTCGTAGAGGTGGATACGGCGGGCCGGCGGCAGGCCGCTCGCTTCCGCGACCAGCCCCCAGAGCCCCGAGCGCAGGATGGCCTGCGTCGCCTCGCGCGACTCGACGCCGGCGCGCGTGGTGGCGACGACCGGGCGAAGCGTGCGCGCAAGCTCGTCGGCCTCGGCGGCGCTGGCGGCGACGTCGTACTGGAACAACCACGATCGCGCGCGATAGAGGTTGTGCTCGGCGACCAGCGCCTCGAGCACGCGGATCGCATCGGCGCGGCGGCCCTCGTCACCGAGGAACGTCGCGCACCCGAGCTCGAGGCCGGCGATCTCGGCTTCGAGCGGCGGATCGTTCACGCCCGCCGCCACGCGCCGCGCCTCGGTGAGGTGCGGCAGGGCGGTCTCCCACCCACCGACGACCCGCGCGACCTCGGCGCGCGCACACGCCAGCGCCGCCTGCGCGCGCGGATCGCGCGAGCCGATGCGCGCCGCCTCGTCGACCGCGCGCCGCGCGTCCTGGCCGCGCCCGAGCAGCGCGTAACAGCGCGCGAGATCGGTGAGCAGCAGCCGGCGCGAATACCCGTCCTGGATGTCGGTCGCCTCCAGCAGCTGTTCGATGACGGCGATCGCGTCAACGGGGTGATTGACTCGCGCGCGCGCGAGCGCGATCGACGCCTCGATTACGCGCACGTTCACATCGAAGCCCAGGTGCCGAGCGTGGTCACGCGCCTGCTCGAGCAAGCGCAGCCCCTCGTCGACGTCACCGCGCTGCGCGAGAACGTGCGCGCGCATGTCGGTCGCCAGCATCTGGATGTACGCGAAGTGCGCTTCGATCGCGCTCGCCTGCGCGCTGAAGGCGGCGCGCGCCGCACGCGTGTACTTCGCGGTGAAGTAGTGACAGCAGGCGATGGCCTGGAACAGGAACGCCCGCGACCAGGCGTCGCGCCGCCCCGCGGTCTCGCCGTAGGCGCGCGCCAGCGAGCGGCGCGCGCCCATGAAGTCCCCCGAGCGCGCGTGAGCGACGGTCAAGAAGAACCCCCCGGCCGCGAGCGTGCGAATCGCGGGTTCCTTGCTGCGGCGGTGGCTCTCGAGAAACAACTCGGCCTCCTCGGCGCGCCCGACGAAGCAGAGCGCGCCCACCACGAACGCCACGTCCTCGGGCGCGCAGGTGGCCGCACGAGAATCGATGGTGTCGCCCAGGATGTCGGCATAGCGCCCCGCGTAGAGACGCCGGGCGATCTCGGTCTCTCCGGGTGCCGGAGCAGCAGCGGTCCTGCGCATTCCCACCGACCATCATAGCCCGGAGGCCTCCGCCGGGCGGAGGGTCTAGTTGCGGTTGCGGCAGTACCACGCGCCATGGGTGCTCTCGCAGGCTTGACCCAGTGGGCAATCCGCGGTGGTGAGACACGGCGGGCCAAGGTCGTCGCCCCCGTGTCCGTCGCCGCCACCGCCGTTGTCACCGTCGCCGCCATTGTCGCAGCCGCCGTTGTCGCCGTTGCCGTCATCGGCGTAGATGCAGCCGCCTGCCCCGCCGGTCCCCGCGGCACCGGCGCCGGATTGACCGGCCGCGCCGTTGCCGCCGGTACCCCCTTCACCGGCTGCTCCGGCGCTGCCGCCTTTCGTTGCCCCGCCCGCGGCTCCGGCATTGCCACCCTCGTCACTCCGACCGCCTGCTGCGGTGATCCCGCCGCCCGGGCCTCCGGCTCCGCCGATCCCGTCGTCGTCGCCGCCATCACCGGCGCCCGTGTGCGTGGTGCCGTCGTCACTGCCGCCGGCGCCGGTCGTGCCGCCGCGATGCGGGCCCGCGTCCGCCGTGCCAACGCCTGTCGAAGTCGTGCCCTCGCCTCCCGGCGCGGCGCTGTTCCCGCATCCGAGCAACAGCACCAGCGCCAAGGCCGGGGAGAGAGCCGGCGAGATCGAGACGAACCTCCGGACCGCGTGCGAGCGCTGAGTCATGTCATCCTCCGTGGCCAACAGATGCGAAGTGGATGGCTCGCAAGATGGCCAGGCAAAGCCGCCACGTGAAGTGACACCGGGTTACATCCACCTGGCGTGATCTGGGCGCGCGTCGCGGTGCTGCTGCCCGGATAGCCGGGTCAGAACCAGCTCTGCCAGGCGCCGTTGCGGAAGACCAGGTGGGCGGTGATCGAAACCCGGTCGCGCGCGCCCGCGAACGGTTGGATCTGGTGCAGGCGATAGCTGTCGATCACCACCAGGTCGCCGGCGCCGTACTCGACGGTGGCGCTGGCGATGTCACGCTCGGCGAGCAGGTCCTCGGGCGCGGGCGCACGCTTGTCGAAGAGCGTGTCCCAGACGCGCAGGCCGCCGCCGCTCTCGGGCGGTTGCAACATCACGATCGCGCTCAGCGCCGGCGCGCGCGCGGCCAGATCCTCCTCGAGCAGGCCCTCGGTGTCGAAGTGCACATCGCCGCCGTTGACCGCGAGCCAGTTGCCGGCGGGAAAGATGTGCAGGCCGGGCCCGCACCAGCCCCTGCGGCGCGCGACCGGCACGCCGACCAGCTCGCCGAGGATCGCGCGCATGCGCGCCTGCATCCCAGGCGCCGCGCGCTCGACGAGGGCGTCGGACGCGCGCGCCTCCGCGAAGTAGTCGTCTTCCTGCCCCTCTTCGAGGTGGGTGTAGTACGCGCGCCCGAGCGTGAACTGGACGCCGTCGAAGCACGGCGTCCAGTCGGCGCGCGCGCGGTAGACGCCGTCGAGCCAGGCGCGGATCTCGCGCGCGTCCAGCAACGCCGGGCGGTGGAGAAACCAGTCGCTCCCCCCGGCGCTACGGGCCGGCATGGTCTCGCTCCAGGCGCGCGAGGAAGCGCGACGTGAACACACCGTCGACGCGAATCGAGTAGCGAAAATGCGGGGCGGCCTCGACGCCGTGATAGTTCCGGTCATCGAACCAGTAGGCGCGGTGACCGATCGGCGTGCGCGCAGAGGTCCGCTCGTCCCAGAGAAAGAGCCGCTTGTCACCGCGCGGACAGAGCGTGATGAAGTGCCCGACTTCGGGGTCGTCCTCGGCGTCGCGGTGGATGGTGCCGTGATCGTTCGACTGCAGGCCGAGCAGGTTGCAGCGGCCAACGTGCGTGAACGGCAGGCGCTCGACGAACGCGACCGTGCGCGGGAACAAGCGCCGCGCCTCGCGTGTGAATCCCGGCGTATCGGCGCTCGCGCGCTCGGCCCAGCTCGGGTTGGGCATGAGCTCGTAGAAGACCTTCCACGGAAAGTAGACGCGGTACCGGTACTCTAGATAGCGCATCTGCCGGCGGGAGAGCGGGTGCTCGCGCTCCTCGCCGAACTCGTACTCGTGCTGGCGGTCGAGATCGAATACCTCCGGCGTATCCGACAGCGAGACGAAGCGCGCGAACTCGGCGCGCGTCATCGCGGCGATGGCCTGACCGTAGTCGGCATACGCGTCGCCGGCAAGCGACGGCGGAACGATCCCCATCCACTTGTGGCTACCGCCGGTATAGTCGGTCGGGACCTGGCAGAGACCCGCGCAGATCTCGTCGTCGAGCGCGGCGAGCTCGTCAAGATCGACATAGGGCTCGAGATCGACGTACGCGCGGCCCAAGATTCCCCGTCGCATGGCGCTCACCCGAACCCGCCCGAGTGGACGCGGCCGAGCGAGCCGCTCCGGAAGGCGCCGCCCGTGCCCCAGTGGCCGCGGAACCCGCTGCCGTGGCCCGCGATCGACGCTGTCGCGCGCGGCGCGGGATGAAAATGGCAGCGCGGCGCGAGACGCGGCGGGATCGCGAAGGAGAAACGGAAGCCGCTCGACAACGGCACGGTCTGCGGCGGCACCGGCGGTACAGCGAGGGTCGGCGGCTCGGGCTCGTCCCAGCCGTACCAGTACGCGAAGCAGCTCTGCGCCTCGGGCGTCCCCCCGAAATAGAGCGGCGGTGCGGCGGCCGGTGGGCCGGCGACCGGCGGCGGCGCCACCGGAGCAGCAGCCCCTGCCGTCGGCAGCGCCTCGGCGGGCGCCACCGGAGCAGCTGCTGCCGCCGCGGGCACACAGGCGGCGATTGACGGCCAACCCGGCACCGGCGCCCAGGCGAAGTCCGAGAGCGCCAGCATCTTCACATCGACGCCACCCCCATCGATCGCAACCAAGTCGTCGTTCAGATCATCCGACTCGAGGGTCACCTGATCGTCGGGCGTGACGTAGAGGATGTGGCGGATGCCCGCCGAGCGCATCGCCTCGACCGGCGGCAGGCCGGCAAGGTATCGGTTGTCGAACTGGCCAGCGTCGTCGACGTATTGGGCCAGCCGGTTGCGATCCAGGACGAACATCGGCGCGACGTTGGCCGGGCGACGGGGCCGGTCGGCCTCGAACGACGGTAGAAAATAGAGGGCGGCGGCCAGGGTCTGGTGCGCGGGGACGACGCCCAGCGGATGCGGCCAGTTGGCGAACGCGAACACCGGGTCGAGGCACGGCGAGAGCGCGGCCGCGGCGGCGATCGACTCAGGCCCGGGTAGATCGAGCACCAGCGCGACGTCGGTGCGGCACCTGCCGCCCTGGGTGAGCAACGACCGCAGCGCATCGGCCCGCCGCCAGGCCAGCCACATCTCGTGCGTGAAGATCGGGCGCACCACCGCGCGCAGGTCGGCGTTGCGCAGCGTCTCGAGAGACTGGAACAGCGTCGGATTGTAGTAGGGCAACCATCGCCCGCCCGCGGGCGCGAGGCGCGCTGCAAGCATCGACATCTCGTCGCGCCAGCGCGCGCCACCCGCGATGTCGGTGTCACGCGCGCCGGTGAAGACCAGCGGCTGCCACTCGGCGCCGGTGTTCCATCCGCTCGACTCCTGCTGATCGAGCGCCCGTTGCATGGCGACGTCAGGGGCCTGTTCGATGATGTCCGCGCAGCCGCCGAGCACCAGGCCGCTCGCCGCCGAGTACGCCAGCGGCGCCGACCAGCCGCGCAACAGATCGAAGATCGACCCACCGCCCGGAACGCGATCGCGCGGGCCACCGCCGTTGCCACTCATTGCAGGCTCACCATCGTGGGTGCGCACACCGCGGTCCGATCGGTGTGCCCGGCCTGCAACCGCGTGAAGATCCCGGCCGCTTCTCCGCCCACCACGTAGACGCCATAGTTGGCGATGCGGCCCGCGGCGTCGGTGAGCGGTATGAACCGGCGCTGGGCGATCCAGCGCGTCGGGATCGCGTCGTCGAGCACGCGCGCCCACTCGGTGTCCGAAGTCTCGGCGCCCATCACGACCTCTTCCCCCTCGCATCCATAGTCCGACTTGAGCACCCAGGCCTCCTTCTCTCGACGCAAGCGCGCCGCTGGCAACGCCTCGAGCCGCGCGGTGAATGGCAAGTAACGCCGGACCATCGCGCGTGCCCAGGGCGCAAAGCGATCGAGCTCTTCCCAGAGCAGCGCCATGGTGCGCTTGTTCTGCGTGAGCACCGCTCCGAACGGATTCACGACCGCGCAGCGCCCACGCGCGGTCGCGCCGGCGAGCAGCGCCAGCGGGCGCATGAGTGGCACGTCATCTGCGTACCCGTCTTCGGATCGCCACACTGTGCGCCGTTCGCCCCACCAATCGGTCTTGTAGTGCCGCCAGATGACCGAGCAGGAGATGCCGAACATCGCCACCCCGCCCTGCCCGTCCGCGTGCAGATTGAAGGGCGAGCCCAGGATCACGCGCGCGCCGCGCGCCTCGAACCAGCGCGCGTAGAGCTCGATCACCGAAAGATCATCGGTGAGCTCGGTTGGATAGACGATGCCAACGGTCAGCGGGTGATTCCCCTTCGGCGCTGCCTCTTCGAGGAGCGCGAACACACGATCCGCAAGGCGGCAGTTGGGATCGTCGAACCCGGCGGCGCCGGCGCCGTCGACGACCCGGTTCAGCGAGACCGCTTCGGGCTCGCCGCTGGGTGTGTCCGAGTTGAGCTCGCAGACACGCGGTCCGCCGGCGGTCAGGAACACGTCGGCGCGCGCGATGCCGTGCCAGGCCGGCGCGCTCATGCGCCACATCAGCTCATAGCTCGGTGGCAGATCGTAGAAGCGGGCGAGCAGCGTCGGATCGCTCGCGCACAGACGCGCCGCCTCGGCATGCAGCGCGGCGACGCCCGCCGCCGCCGCGTAAAGCCCCCCCTGCGTGGCGCGATCGAGCCACACCGGCATCATGCGAAACCGCGGCGCGCCGTCGATCCAGGGATCGCAGAGGATCCCTTCCGCGGTCAGCTCCGCGGCGAAGTCGCGATACGACGCGATCAACCTGGAACCGGAACGCCCACCCGTTTGCCCGTCCCGCTGCATGCACGGTTCGATCGCAATCAGCGCGCCAACTCAGATCCGATCTCTTCTCCCCGATCTTTCCGATCCCCTCCCCCCGTCCGCGGGGGGAGGGGATCGGGAGAGGGGTCCGCGGGCGCCGCGGCTCGCAAGGTTTGCCCTCTCCCTAACCCTCCCCCTGCAGACAGGGGGAGGGGACCGGATCAGATGGCGAAGCGGAGCACGGGGCAGTCCGCCCCTGCGGGGCATTTCGCCCCGAGCTCGCTTCGCGTCAGGAGTCGCGCAGGCCGTACTTTTCCAGCTTGCGATACAGCGTCTTGCGGTCGAGCCCGAGGATCTCCGCGGCGCGCGAGCGATGCCCCTGAACCGCCTCCAGCACGCGCAGGATGTAGTTGCGTTCCACCTCCTCGAGCGGCAGCAGCGTTCCGGGATCGTCGAGGTCCAGCACCAACCGCGAACGGCGGTAGTCCTGGATCGCCTCGGGCAGGTCGCCGACGGTGATCTCCTGGAAGCGGGTCAGCGCCACCGCGCGCTCGATGCAGTTGCGTAGCTCGCGCACGTTGCCGGGCCAGGCGTACGCCAGCAGCTTCTCCGCCGCGGGTGCGGCAATGCCCTGCACGTTGCGACCGGTCGACTCAGCGATCTGCCGCACCATGCGGCTCGCGAGCAGCAGCACGTCGTCGCCGCGCGCGCGCAACGGCGGCAGCGAGATGGGGATGACGTTGATGCGATAGAAGAGATCCGAGCGAAACCGCCCAACCTCGACGTCGGATGCCAGATCTCGGTTGGTCGCGCACACCAGGCGGGCGTCGAACGGGCGCTCGTGGTCCTCGCCGACGGGACGCACGCGCCGCTCCTCGAGCGCGCGCAGCAGCTTGGCCTGCAGCCCGGCCGGCGCCTCGCCGATCTCGTCGAGGAAGAGCGTTCCACCGCTCGCGCGCAGCAAGAGGCCGGCGCGGCTGGCGCGCGCGTCGGTGAACGAGCCGCGCGCATGGCCGAAGAGCTCGCTCTCGAGCAGCGACTCCGGCAGCGCGCCGCAGTTGATCGCCACGAACGGACCACCGGCACGCCGCCCCTTCTCGTGCAGCGCGCGCGCGACCAGCTCCTTTCCGGTGCCGCTCTCACCCGAGACCAGCACCGTGGCGTCGGTGGCTGCCGCGCGCAGCAGGGTGTCGTAGGTGCGGCGCATCGCCGGGCTTCGGCCCACGAGCGGCGTGCCCGCGAGGCCGATCTCGTCGGGCTCGCCGGACGTGTCGGTCGCGAGGCGCAGTCGCCGCACTTCGGCGCGCAGGCGGTGATAGCTCACAGCGCGTGCGAGCGTGAGCCCGATGGCCTCGATCTCGAGCGGCTTGGTCACGAAGTCGTAGGCGCCGGCGCGGATGGCCGCAACCGCGGTCTCGAGGCTGCCGAACGCGGTGATCACCACCACCGGCGTGTCGCTGCGATTGGCCGATACCCAGGCCGCCACGTCGAGGCCCGAGATACCCGGCATGTTGAGATCGACGACGATCGCGTCGAAGTCGGCTTCGTCGAGCAGCGCGAGCGCCGCCTCGCCCGACGTGCGCGACGTGACCTCGAAGCCGCGGCGCGAAAGCCCGGTCTCGAGCAGCGCGCACATCTCGTTCTCGTCGTCGACGACCAGGATCCGGCCCCCACTCATGACGCTCTCCTCGGCAAGAACAACATGAACCGGCTGCCACGTCCGGGCTCGCTCTCCGCCGCCAGCCAGCCACCGTGCTCGTCGACGATGTCCTGCGCCACCGACAGGCCGAGACCGGTCGATTCGCCGACCGGCTTGGTAGTGAAGAACGGCTCGAACACGCGCGCGAGCACGTCGGGCGGCATACCCGGCCCGTAGTCGCGCACGCTGAGCTCGTAGCCCTCGACGAGGGCGCCTTCGCCGTCGAGCTCGTGGCCGCGCGGCGGAGGCCGGCGCCCGCGCGCCGCCCGCAGCGCCACGTCGACGTTTCCGCCCGAAACGCTGGCCTGGATCGCGTTCACGATCAGGTTGGTCAGCGCTTGCTGGACCTGGGTCAGATCGGCGATCACCATCGCCGGGCCGGCTTCTTCGTTGCGAAATTGCATCTCGACGCCCTTCTTGCTGGCGAGCGTTGCCAGCAACGGGAGCACATCCGAGGCCAACTTTCCCAGATCCTGCTCTTCTTTCTGCGGGGGCCGGCGGCGGGCGTAGTCGAGGAGCTGCCGGATGATCTTGGTCATGCGATCAGCTTGATCGATGACGATCCGCGCGTGGGTCTCGGCCTCGCCGGCGTTCTCCAGGATCAAGCGTGCGCGGCCCGAGACGACGTTGAGCGGCGTCCCCAGCTCGTGAGCGACGCTGGATGCGATCCGGCCCACGGTCGTGAGCCGCTCGGCGTGGCGCAGCTGCTCGAGCGCCGCGATCCGCCCCAGCGTCGACGCGCGCACCTCGGCCGCGGCGGTCTCGAGCCGGTCGAGCATCTTGTTCAGCTCGCGCGTCAGCTCGCCCAGCTCGTCGCGCTGGCGTGGCTGTGAGCGCGCGCTCAGATCCCCGGCCGCGACCCGGCGCGCCTGCGCGATCAAGCCCGCGATCGGCGCGCCGACCAGCCACGCGCCCACCAG